>Ga0209066_10000375_pt1 | contig 66107 bp, 52 predicted proteins | sample All_14_2_FD_187198 | JGI IMG/M metagenome (GOLD analysis project Ga0209066, IMG submission 187198) | Freshwater microbial communities in response to fracking from Pennsylvania, USA - Allegheny Zone_MetaG_DW_15 (SPAdes) (version 2) ...
GCTTGGCGTTTTGGGCCATATAGTCTTCCTAAAACAAAGGATAATTTAAGTGTAATGCTGACCTTTAAGTGGGCTCTATAACAGGAGATTGTAATAGTTTACGCAAAATGCAAATTGAGAACCAGAAAAAATCTTCGTAACATTGCATTTTTAAATGACGCGCTAAATGGAATTTTCAGCACAGCAGATCGCCGCATTGTTGTCGGGTACCGTTGAAGGGAATCCTGACATCAGAGTATCGCAACTATCAAAGATTGAGGAAGGAAAGCCTGGAACGTTGTCTTTTCTCGCTAATCCGTTGTATACACAATATATCTATACTACGGAGGCTTCAATTGTAATTGTTAGTGATCAGTTTGTTGCTGAGAAGCAGGTCTTGTCTACTCTTATAAGGGTGGCTGACCCATACGCCTCTTTTGCCACTCTCCTTGAACTATATAATAAGATTCGAAATGATAAAAAGGGGGTGTCTAAGGTTTCTCATATCCCTGAATCAGCGAAGTTGGGTGAAGAGGTATATGTAGGAGAGTTTGCTGTTTTAGGTGAGCATGTTAGGGTTGGTAACAATGTAAAGATCTATCCTCAGGTGTATGTTGGCGATAATACCGTCATTGGCGATAACACTACTCTGTATGCTGGAGTAAAGATCTACTCAGATACTGTAATAGGAAGTAATTGTACGATTCATAGTGGAACTGTAATTGGTGCCGATGGTTTTGGCTTTGCTCCACAACAGGGCGATACATTTAAAAAGGTGGCTCAAATTGGGAATGTGGTCATTGAGGATTGGGTTGAAATTGGGGCAAATACTTGTATTGATAGGGCGACACTTGGAAGCACTATCATTAGAAGGGGTGTTAAGCTTGATAATCTAATCCAAATAGCGCACAATGTAGAGATAGGAAATAACACGGTCATTGCAGCCCAGACAGGAGTTAGCGGATCGACCCATATTGGTGCCAATTGTATGTTTGGAGGACAGGTTGGAATAGCAGGTCATTTGAGGATTGCCGATGAGGTCAAAATGGCTGCACAATCAGGCATCGGTAGTTCAATTAAAAACAGAGGGGCTGTTGTAATGGGAGCTCCTGCTATTGATGCCCACGCCTATCAGAGAGCCTTTGTGATATTTAAGCAACTCCCTGAGCTTGAAAAAAGACTACGGGCTCTTGAGAAACTCAATGCAACGAAATAACTCAAATAGACAAGTTATATACTACCCGATAGGGTTGGATTCTCTAATGTTAGTGCAAATTATTTCCACAATTTGTACTACTTTTGCCAACTGATTATGAGCGAAAAACAAAAAACTATCGCGCAGCCTGTTACTGTGTCAGGGAATGGGCTCCATACAGGTCAGGAAGTTACAGTCACTTTCAGACCTGCTGCAGAAAATCATGGATATAAGTTTGCTAGAATAGATCTGGAAGAGAAGCCTATCATAGAGGCTCTTGTTGATTATGTTGCAGACACAGAGCGGGGTACTAACCTGATAAAAAATGGGGTTCGTATTTCAACTACCGAGCATCTACTGGCCGCTATTTATGGTTTGGGAATTGATAATATCTTGATCGAAACTAATGGCGTAGAACTCCCCATCTTTGATGGCTCTTCTCGGGTCTGGGTGGAGACTTTATTGAAAGCCGGTATTGTTGATCAACAAGCTGATAGAGAGTATATAGAACTTCATAATGTTGTTACCTGGAGAAATGAGGAGAAAAGGGTCGAATTGGTAGCGATACCTAATGATAAGCCTCGTTTTACCGTAATGATCGATTATGAATCAAAAGTCCTCAATAACCAGCATGCAACACTGGATAAAGTTGAGGACTTTGTTGCTGAAATAGCTAACTGTAGAACCTTTGTTTTCTTGCATGAAATGGAGTTGCTTATACAGCACAACCTAATTAAAGGAGGTGATCTAAGCAATGCCATCGTTTTTGTAGATAGACTTATCTCTCAGGAAGAACTGGACCGACTGAGTACTTTCTTCAATAGACCTAAAGTTGAGGTTTTACAAGAGGGTATATTGAATAACCTCGATCTCCATTTTCCTAACGAGCCTGCCCGTCATAAATTGCTGGATGTTATCGGCGACTTAGCTCTGTTGGGCGGTCGACTTAAAGCTCATATCATTGCTACTCGTCCTGGACATGCCAGTAATGTTGCCTTTGGGAGAATGATTTTAGAAAGGGTTCGCTTGAATACTAACCCATCTGGAGCTCCTTATTATGATCCAAATGCAACCCCACTCTTCGACATAAATCAAATTAAGAAACTTCTTCCACATAGACCTCCATTTCTCTTGATTGATAAAATCTTAGAGATGAGCGATTCTCATGTCGTTGGTCTGAAAAATGTAACGATGAACGAAGGATTCTTTGTAGGCCATTTCCCAGATGTTCCTGTAATGCCCGGGGTACTTCAGATAGAAGCAATGGCTCAAGCCGGAGGAATTCTTATCTTATCTAGCGTTAAAGATCCTGAGAACTATGTTACGCTCTTCATGAAGATAGATAATGTCAGGTTCCGTAACCGGGTCGTTCCTGGTGATACTCTAATATTCTCATTGAAGTTATTGTCGCCAATTAGGCGCGGTTTATGTCATATGGCAGGACAAGCCTGGGTAGGTGATAAAGTGGTCATGGAGGCCGAAATGCTTGCTCAAATCTCAAGGATATCAAACTAAACACCCTCAATTAACAAAGAAATGAATCAACCTCTTGCATATGTTCATCCACAGGCAAAAGTTGCCAAAAATGTGGTGATAGAACCTTTTGTTAACATTGAGGGCAATGTTGAAATAGGTGAAGGTACTTGGATCGGTTCCAATGTTACCATCATGGATGGTGCTCGTATTGGAAAGAATTGTAAGATCTTTCCTGGAGCCGTAATTTCTGCGGTACCTCAAGACTTGAAGTTTGGAGGAGAAGATACATTGGTTCGCATAGGGGATAATACCACTATTCGTGAGTTTGTTACTATTCATAGAGGGACAAAGGCAAATCATGAGACCGTGGTTGGAAACAATTGTCTTTTGATGGCTTACGTTCATGTTGCGCATGACTGTATTATTGGAAATAATGTAATCCTGGCTAATGCGGTTAATTTGGCCGGTCATATCGAAGTTAATGACTGGGCTATTGTTGGGGGATTATCCGCTGTTCACCAGTTTTGTAAAATAGGTTCTCATGCCATGATCTCTGGTGGCTCTCTTGTTCGTAAAGATGTCCCCCCTTATTGTAAGGCGGCTCGTGAACCACTCTCTTTTGCTGGAATTAATTCCATTGGTTTAAGAAGAAGAGGGTTTACCCCAGACCAAATTAAAGATATTCAAGATATCTATAGAACACTCTACTTGCGTGGCTTGAATGTGTCGCAATCAATGGCTCTTATAGAAGCAGAGATGCCTGCCACAGCTGAACGAGATGAGATCCTTTCGTTTATTAATACCTCGACGCGGGGAATTATGAAGGGATATGGAAAAAATGCGAAAGAATAAGGCACTTCGGTTCATATCCCACTGATTATAATCTATTGAGTCTCTCTTCTAACAGATAGAAGAGAGACTTTGCTTTTAATGGTATCTATTATTTACAGGCGCACTTGCGATTATTGAAAACTGATTAATTAATCACAAATGTCTAGGGTAATTTTATATATCTTTGCCACGGCATCGGTAATAAACGCAACATCATAAGTTCTTTACCTACTTCGAATAAACTATAAGAGCCGCATAACCCCAGGCCTAATACTGCATTTTACCGAATACTCTTTTCGTTTCTCTGTTAAAGCAGGGTAGGTTTTATAAGTTCCCTAACATGACTCAAAGCATTTCTTCATTACATCACAACTGGGTTGGAAAGCGACTTCTTATTGCAGAAGATGATGATCTTACTTGCAAACTTCTTCGTCTTATTCTCTCACCTACTGGTATTGATTGTTTCTGGGCAAGAACCGGCCTTGAGGCAGTAAATCTGGCAAAAGAGCATGATAATATTGACTTAGCCCTACTAGATATTCAGATGCCTGAACTTGATGGGATCTCTGCTACCGAAATTTTAAAGCAGATGAACCATCGACTTCCTATTATTATTCAAACTGCTTTTGCGTTTAATGAATATAAAACAGCCTGTCAAAAGGCAGGCTGTGATGAGTTTATTACTAAACCGTATGAGAAGACAACCCTTCTTCAGATAATGGATCAATATCTGACTCGATCATAGAGCGTTTCCTCCTGGTATATTTTGTTATTTTGTTTTTTTTGCAGCTTTTTCTAATGCTTTATGAATTAAAGCAATTTTCTGCATAAACAAAGGTTTTAAGTTTGCTGGAATCGGTTCTGCTGGCGGTGACTCCACCTTTAAAGGATTAATTGGTTTTCCTGATTTATAGACTCTAAAATCAAGATGCGGACCGGTAGCTAACCCTGATTTACCTACGTAACCAATCACTTGTCCCTGTCTGACCCTTACACCTTCTCTAATCCCATCAGCATACCCATTCAAATGCATATAAGTTGTTGAATAGGTGCTGTTATGCCGAATCTTAATATACCGGCCGGCTCCATTTCTCTGGAAGCTTACCTGAACGACTGTCCCATCGCCAATAGTAAAGACAGGAGTCCCTATTGGTGCTGAATAATCGACCCCGTGATGGGGCCTGAAAATCTTTAAGACCGGATGAAAGCGATTTCCACTAAAATGAGAGCTTATTCTACTGAATTTTAAAGGGGATTTTAAAAAGGCTCTCTTTGTACTTTGGCCTTGCGCATCATAATAGCCTCCTTTAAAACCTAAGGAGTCATTGTCATACCAATAGGCTTCATATCTTTTCCCTGATTGCGTAAAACTGCCAGCCTCTATTTTACCCATACCTATACATTCGTTCTCAACATACATGGTCTCATAGATTGCCTGAAAAGCATCTCCCTCTTGTAATCCAAAGAAATCAATTACTCCTCCAAAGATATCTTCCATCGCTAGCGCTATCGCTGGCCCCTGATTATTATTCTTAAGAGCCACCCATAAAGAAGAAGTAATGGTCCCATGAAGTGTATCATGCTTAATTACTACCTCTTTTTCACCACGTGAAACACCCAACGTATCACGTAAGTTAAACACAACATACTTAATAGGCGATTCTTCATAGATGAAGTGAGTCGGCGTGGAGAGGCTATCTCTTGCTAAAAGCAGCGTGTAGGGGTGACCCGCCTTTATCTTTTTCAAATCAAAGATGCCTTCTGATCTCTTAACAAGCTGATCTATGGTGGAGGCACTCATCCCAGTGGCTAATAAAATGGAACTTAAATTCGCTCCATTTCCAATAACCCCCTCCTTAACATCTAATGAATCTATGTCAATACCAAATAATAAAATTGGCTCAGGCTTCGGTATAACCGTCTCATTAACTATGGCCTTCTGATACTTACTTATTTGTCTTATCCCAATTACCAGAATAACCCCGATAAAGGTCATCATGGCGATCTCAATAATAAATCTTTTCATGGTATGCAAAATAACAAAAATTGCCGGTAGTTTAAGTTACCGGCAATCTTATTTAACTATACATTGAATTATCAGATTAGCTTCTTGCAGAGTCTCTCCCTGTACGAAGCGCCTTGATGTTTAACTCTACGACTTCTTCGCCTTTTCTTCCAAAGGTAGCCCGTATAGCCTGCTCTAGAGCCTCAATTGGCATTCCCAGATATGGAGCCGCAGCCCCTAAGATGACCATATTAGCAACACGTGCTGATCCAAGATCTTTTGCAACTTGGTCGGCATCAATGATAAGATGCTGTCTGACCTTGTTTACCTCACCCATAATAGCATCAATAGGTGGATAATTGGGTACATTGACAAATGGAGTAACATTGGTGATTAACCAGCCAGATTCACTTAACCATGGGAGGTATCTTAATGATTCCATTGGCTCAACCGAGAGAATGATGTCAGCTTTTCCTAAAGCAATAAGATCTGAAGCAACAGGCTTGTCGCTTATACGAAGATTCGATTGAACATCGCCTCCGCGTTGTGACATCCCATGAACCTCCGCCTGTTTAACGTATAAACCTGATGCTACTGCTGCTGAACCTATAATTGTGGCTATAGACAGAATACCTTGTCCACCTACACCTGCCAGAATAATATCCTTTTTCATATAATATCTGTTTTTCAATAATCACATTCAACCTCCTGGCGTCCTTTATTAAAAATAGTTTGCAATTAGGTCAGACCGGGAATCTTATGTGGTTTGAATTTGTTTTTTCTGTTAATAAGTTAGGGGGAGAAGGTTAAGCTTTGTTCTTAAATTTCTCGCGCATACGTTTATTCAGTGTCTGAATGCACTCACGTGTAGGAATAATGACAGATACTCCTTGGTATGCAAGCTCCTCTTTCATGATTTGTACATTCTCTTCATGGTTTTTGCGCAAGGGCTTCAAGATGCGGATGTGATCTTCCTCAATACCTAAGCCTTTACAAATATCTGTTAATCTTCCAAATGCTGCAGAAGTTTGTCCTCCTGTCATCCCTGTGGTTGAGTTATCAAGAATGAGTACCGTGATGGGCGATTTGTTGATGACAGCATCTAAAAGACCGGTCATTCCTGAGTGACAGAAAGTAGAGTCACCTATAACGGCTACAGCGGGTACTAAGCCGGCGTCGGCAGCACCTTTAGCCATAGTGATGCTTGCTCCCATATCGACACATGAGTTGATGGCCTCAAGTGGGGGTAGCGCTGCTAATGTATAACATCCGATATCTGCAAAGACTCTGCCTCTGCTGTATTCAGATAGAGCCTCATTCAGTGCAGTATAACTATCAGTATGCGGACAACCAACGCAAAGTGAGGGTGGACGACCTACCACGATAGAAGGGATCTCTGGACCACGACTGTCAGGTAAACCTAACGCAACGGCTACAAGATTGGGGTTAAGTTCTCCATCACGGGGCAGGGTTCCATCTAATCTTCCTGAAACCTTTAGTCCACGTCCTAAATAGCCGGCTAACCACTCTTCAACTACCGGCATGCCCTCCTCCATAACGATGATGCGCTCAACACTGTCGGCCATCTTCTCTACTAACTTACGAGGTAGTGGATATTGGCCAATCTTTAATACCGGATAAGGAACTTCTCCGTTTTCAAAGTTCTCGACGAGGTAATTGTAGGCGATGCCCGTGGTGATGATCCCTAAAGATTTGTCTGAACCATTAATGAATTGATTAAACCCAGTGGTTTCTGAGTCTTTTTCTAAGGCGGTTTGAGCGTTTAATAGAGATTTATACTGTTTACGTGCAATTGCGGGTAACAGTACAAACTGCCTGAGATTGGAGGGTAATGAGAGGGTGTTTTGTTCCCGCTTGCTTTTTGTTTCAACCCCTGCTCTACTATGAGCTAAGCGAGTAGTGATACGAAGCAACACAGGCAGACGGTAGGTTTCTGAGAGATCAAAAGCATATCGAACCATGTCGTATGCCTCTTGTTGATTTGAAGGTTCTAAGATGGGAAGTAATGAGAATTTTCCAAAGAAGCGTGAGTCTTGCTCATTTTGAGAGCTATGCATAGATGGGTCATCAGCAGCAACAACAACTAATCCCCCATTGGCACCTGTAACCGCACTATTGACGAAAGCATCGGCAGCTACATTAAGACCAACGTGCTTCATACATACCATTGTGCGTTTTCCGGCATATGACATGCCTATGGCAGTCTCCATCGCAGTCTTCTCGTTGGTAGTCCAACAGGCTAAGATACCTGCGGCTTTAGCTTCTTTTGAGTGCTGGACATATTCGGTTATTTCGGTTGATGGGGTGCCGGGGTAAGCATAAATCCCGGAAATTCCGGCATCGATTGCGGCCTGAGCTATTGCCTCATCTCCCAATAGTATCATTTTATGCATGTGATTGGATTTTTGTTTGGAACGGTTCGGCAAAACTACTTATTTTTTTGTTTATATCCCACACTTCTAACCCCTCTGTGAAGCGTACCTTTGTCAATTCCAAACGGTTTAATATTCGATTATGAATTTTTTGGCTCATCTCTATCTTTCTCCTTCCCAGCCTGATTTTAGGGTTGGCAGTTTTGCTGCTGATGGATTCAAAGGCTCTATCTCTTCATCCTTACCCTTGCATCTTCAAAAAGGAATTGAAGCTCATCGGGCACTGGATTCGTTTACTGATACCCACCCTGTTTTTAGGGAGAGTACCCGTCTGTTGGCTTCTGGTTATGGTAAATGGGCAGGTGTTATTGCAGACATTCTTTATGACCATTTCCTTGCCACGCATTGGCCTCAACTGTCTGAAACGCCCCTGACTACTTTTTCCAAGGAGTGTTACAGTGACTTAAATCGATTCCTTGTATTATTACCTGCTGTTACTAAGCGAATCTTCCCCTATATGATAGCCGATGACTGGTTGGCCAATTATCGTTATGTGCCCTTTCTTCACCGTGTCTTTGCTGGAATGAATCGACGAACGCAAGGTAGAGCGGGAATGGCTGGGGCTGCTTTCTTTCTCTCGTGCCATTACACTGAACTTGAGAATCATTTTATGCGGTTTTTTCCTGAGGCCTATACTTTCTCTCTTACTTTTAATGCATCCTTGTCGTCGGTTAACTACCTTTACCCTCATCATCATAAAGCCATCTCACTTGATAAGATACCCCATCTCTTTCCTGTTGAGCTTGTCGCACTTTAACAATCTATTTGTGTACTATTTGTCAAGATTTGTCTATTGATTTGTTGATTAATCCAGAAATGAAGAAAAATAAACCTCTACAGAAACCACACGAAAAGAGAGAATCGAAGTATAAGAAAGCTGGGATGGCACCCGGTTCTCTTGTTTATACCGGAACTAGTAAATCTGAGCCACAGATTCTCCGATTAACGTGGGATGAGCATGGATATGAACTTCAACGTAATCTCTCATTATCTCAGGCGCTAATTCCTGTTCCTGAGGGTAAACGATGCTGGATTCATTTGGCTGGATTATCTGATTACTCTTTCTTGGAGGAAGCGGGCAAACAATTCGGAATTCATAGACTCTTGCTTGAAGATATCCTGAATGTTGAACAGATGCCCAAAGTTGCCGAGGATAGTATTCATCTATTTGTTACAATGAAACTCATTAACTACTCCCCGATTGCAGCACAGTTTGATCGTGAACATATAAGCTTTGTCTTAGGAAAAGATTACCTACTCTCATTTCGAGAAATACCAGGCACCCTCGCCGATTATATTTGTGAACGATTTGAACATAATCCCTCTTTATTAAGTCGGGGGGGCGACTTTTTGCTTTATTTACTTACGGATCATCTTATTGATCTTTATTTTGTTGCTCTTGAGGGATTTGAAGAACAGATAGAGTCATTTGAAGAGGCGCTGCTCCGTTCGCCTGACCAATTTGATGCTTCTCTGATATTAAAAGCAAAGAAAGCTTATGGGCTAATGCGAAAGGCTATTGTTCCTTTGCGAGAAGATTTTAGACGATTATCAGTAGAAGACCATGTTTTAATTGCACCTTCTACCAAGATCTTTTTACAAGATGCCAACGACCATCTTCATAATGTAAGCCAATCCTTAGATAATCTACGTGAAACGTTTAGCAGCCTAATGGATTTTTACTCCTCTCAGAATGACCTTTTATTGAATCGTTCTATGCAACGGCTTACGGTGATATCTACTATATTCCTCCCTTTGACTTTTATCACAGGTTGGTATGGGATGAATTTTGCTCATATGCCGGAACTACAATGGCTCTGGGGATATCCTGCTGTTGCTATTCTCTCTTTCTTTGCCGCACTGGCAAGTCTTTACTGGATGAAAAGAAAACGTTTGGATTAAAAAGAAAAGCTTCTAATCAGTTTAACAGATTAGAAGCTTTTCTTTTATGGGTTATTTATTTGCTTTTATTCAATGAAATCTTGGTGCCTGCAGGCAGTGGAGAGTGGGGATCAACCCCATTTCGCTTAACAAGTAGGCTGAGCCTGACCCCGAAAAGTTGAGAGATATCATATAGACTCTCATTTGAAGCTACCGTAAAGGTCTCCTTTTGAGCTGTTCGTTTCTTCTTTTCCAGATAAATCACTTGTCCCGGTCTGATCGAACCTCTGGAGTCAAGATCATTATAGCGAATCAGATCAGTGGGATCAATACTGAAATCAATGGCCACCTTCAATATATTGTCATCGGGTTTGGCAATAAGACATCTTAATCCGTTAATAAGAAAAAGACTACGATCAACGGGTCCTGTTTCATAGATCTGTAACCTCTCTTGTTCTGCTTTTGGGGTGCTTTCTTGAACAACCGGAAGTAAAGATTCTGATACTTCAGAGACAATAAGCTCATTAGCTTCTTTGTTGGTGGAGTCATTTTCAGCAATTAGTTTAGTAGACTCTGGGCTGTAACCGGGCTCATCAAAACGATAAAGTTTATGGTCTTCAATTAGCTTTATCAGCATCTGAGGATAACTAGGATTAGTGGCATAGCCGGCTGCTTTTAACCCATAAGCCCATCCTTTATAATCGGTAACCTCTAGCTTAAACAGAGGGGCATACCACTTTCTCGTCGTAAGAAAAAGAGAGTGGTCTTTAAAAGACTCCTCTGCATTGCTATACTTCCTGAAACACTCCCCTTTGGCGTCATCATCCTTAATATAAGAGTCACCATTCCATTCTTTATGACATTTTATTCCAAAGTGATTATTGGCCACTGTGGCCAGGTCACTTCTACCTGCCCCAGATTCAAGAATGCCTTGGGCTAGCGTTATACTCGCCGGAATCCGGTAGTCTCTCATTTTATCAACGGCAATCTGCCAATACTTGCTTATATATGCTTCACGAAGTGAGTAGCCATTATCAGATTGTCCTTTTAAATAAATGCCTAAAAGAAGTAAGCTTGCTGTCAGTAAGAGAGTTTTTTTCATCTCTATCTAAAATTAAAATAAGTACCGTAATTATGATAAGTACCGGTTATACGGTAGATACGCAAAAAGGTTTTAAAATAGTATCGATAAAGATATTGATTTAATCCAATGAATGCTACCCTTTCTGCTTTCATAGTCGAATCATTGGCACCATCAGAGGTTATTTGCGATTTTCCGAAGATGAATCTTGGGAGTATATTTCGATAGATATGGCTTTAGAATGAATCAATGAGGTTGAAATTTTACCTATATTTGAACATTCATCATTTGAAAGAAAGTCCTTTGCTCAATGCAATTAATTCGGCACTATTTCCCAGACTTAAGTGACCTTCAGGTTGACCAATTATCTCAGCTTAAGGCGCTTTATACCGAGTGGAATCAGAAAATTAATGTAATCTCAAGAAAAGATATTGAGTCACTGTATCTGCATCATGTGTTACACTCTTTGGCGATTGCTAAGGTGGTGAAATTTGCACCAGGTACTTATGTTCTGGATGTTGGTACTGGTGGGGGTTTCCCCGGGATTCCTTTAGCCATATTATTTCCTGAAACGCAGTTTACGCTGATCGATAGTATAGGAAAGAAGATAAAAGTGGTTTTTGAAGTTGGGTCAGCTCTGGGACTACAAAATATTGAACCGCGCCATGTAAGAGTTCAAGATGTTAAGGAGCATTTTGATTTTGTAGTGAGTCGCGCCGTAACCGCTCTTCCTGACTTTATGGCCATGATCAAAGGCCGGATTCGAAAAGAGCAGATTAACCATCTTCAAAATGGAGTGCTCTATTTAAAGGGGGGAGAAGTTGAATCTGAACTTAATACAATAAACTATCATAGTCATGTTTATTATCTAAGCAACTTTTTCAAAGAATCGTTCTTTGAGACGAAGTTGCTTGTTCATCTTTTTTAATCTATTAATAGAACGAACTAATACAGATATTTTATGAATGAGAATCTTTTAAATCTTGAACCAAAAGAGGTGTGGGAACACTTTCGTAGTCTCACCCTTATTCCTCGTCCTTCAAAGCATGAGGAAGCTATCCGTGAATTCATGATGAATTTTGGAAAACAACTCAATCTAGAGACCATCATGGATGAGGTTGGCAATGTTATTATCCGTAAGCCGGCTACCCCTGGGATGGAGAATCGTCAAGGGGTGGTTTTGCAAGGTCATCTGGATATGGTGCCTCAAGCTAATAGCGATAAAGCCCATGACTTTACAAAAGATCCTATCGAGACTTGTCCCGATGGAGAATGGATGAAGGCGAATGGTACAACGCTGGGTGCCGACAATGGTATTGGAGTGGCTGCAGCTATGGCTGTTTTGGCAAGTAAAACCATTAAGCATGGTCCTATAGAAGCCCTCTTTACTGCTGATGAAGAGACAGGAATGACCGGTGCTTTTGGTTTAAAACCCGGATTATTAAAGGGCGATATCCTGCTTAATCTTGATTCAGAGGATGAGGGTGAGTTGTATGTCGGATGCGCCGGTGGCCTTGATGCGACTGCCACTTTTAGGTACACTGAAGAGGCAATGCCCGCCGAGCATTCTACCTATACCCTTAAGGTCTCTGGGTTAAAGGGAGGCCACTCAGGAATGGACATCGTTCTTGGAAGAGGCAATGCTAATAAACTTCTCTTCCGATTCCTTAAAGCTGCTACTGAGAAATTCCAGTTACGTCTTGCTTCTGTTGTGGGTGGATCTTTACGTAATGCTATACCTAGAGAGGCTGTTGCGGTTGTTGCGGTTCCAAATGAAATGAAGCAGAGTCTTCTGGATTATGCGAATGAAATGGAGCAGATCTTTAAAAGTGAGCTTTCTGCTACCGAACCAAACCTCAGCTTCAAAGTTGTTGCTTCTGAAGAGATCGATTCAGTGATGGATCAAGGTACTCAATGGTCATTAACCAATGCGATCTATGCTTGCCCTAACGGGGTTATTCGCATGAGTGACTCAATGCCAGGATTAGTAGAGACCTCTAATAACCTTGCCAGCGTTAAAAGTCTTAATGGAACGATTAAAATATCATGCTTGATGCGCAGCTCGGTGGATAGTGCAAAGGATGATTTAGCGGCAATGATCTCCTCCGTCTTTGAATTGGCTGGCGCTGATATCTTATTTGAAGGAGGTTACCCCGGATGGAAACCCAATATGGATTCACCCATCCTGAAAACGATGCAGGCTACCTATGAGAAACTCTACAGAAAGATTCCTGAAATAAAGGCTATCCATGCCGGTCTTGAGTGTGGTTTACTAGGCGGTGTCTATCCAAAATGGGATATGATCTCCTTCGGCCCCACTATTCGCTCTCCTCACTCACCCGATGAAAGAGTTAATGTTCCTAGCGTTGCAAAATTCTTTAACTTCTTGATAGCAACTCTGGCTGACGTTCCTTCTAAATAGTTTCTACTAGTTTCTCTTTAACGGTTTATATGGGGCTATCCGGTTTTTGCCGTGATAGCCCCTCTTTTTAGTGCCCAGACAAATTTATCACTCTTTTTTTGTGAACTAAGAAAGATGACCTTTCAAATCTATCTCTCCCGTCCCCCTTCGCTTCTTCTCCATATCTGCCTCTTGTTAAAATGGATTAATAGGTAGAGGCTTGAGATCTCTTATGGATTTGTACTGGCTGATGACCATAGAAGGATCCGTTTCTCCTGGGTTAACGAAGGGAGTCGATCTATTAAAGAAATACAAATGAGATGCTAAGTAAAGAAGTGAGTTTCCTGTTTTAACATAGGCTTTAGTATAGTTATATGGAGAAGGAGCGAAGAAGAAGCGAAGAAGAAGCGAAGAGATGTTGATAATGTATACTCAATCAGAAAGGTATTTGAATTCGAGGAATCAGGCAATCCAGATTATCCCAGTTAATAGTTTAAAATTCCGATAAAAGAGTTAAATTTGCACCGGTTACTAAAAATAATTGATGAACAGTTTGTAAAGTAGGAAATAAAATCCTACTTTTGCACTCCCAAAAAAATACGAGCTATGAAGAGGACATTTCAGCCATCAAGGAGAAAAAGAATAAACAAGCACGGTTTCCGTAAGAGAATGTCGTCTGCTAATGGTCGCCGCGTGCTTGCATCCAGAAGGGCAAAGGGTCGCTGGAAACTGACTGTCTCCGACGAGAATCTCGAGCGTAAAGGAAACTAATCCCAGCATAATTGCCGCTTTTAAGACATAGCGGAAGGAGGTAGTGTAAATCATTACCTCCTTTTGCTGTTTAATCAGGTTGCTGGAGTTAGGATGGTTTTCTTCGTAAAAGGATTTGATTAGAGTTGGTATCTTTGTTGTGAGTTAATTCTTGAAATACATTAAATGACGATGAGTTTTTTTGAGGTACTTTTTATTATAGTTGTCTCTTTTTGGTTGTTGGGATATGTTAGTAAGCTTATACTGCCGTGGCTTGCGAAGAAGTATACCGAGCGTTTGATGCAGCGCTTTGGCTATTCTCAGCCTCGGCCAGAAAAAGAGAGGCCGGAAGGAACTATAACGGTTACATCAGATCCTCAACAGAAGCGTAAAGGCAGCTTTTCCAATATGGGAGAGGACATCAACTTTGAGGAGGTGAAAATCGAGAAGTCAAAAGAATAAAGATATAAGGATAGAATAGTTTTGTTCTACCTCATAGCATTTTTTTACCTTTGAGTTGGCTAGCAGGGCCACATCAAGATAAACCATTAACCATCAATCTGCACACAATGAATGTCAGTAAAGTTTTGGGTAAAGTTGCTCCATTCGTAGCGGCTTTTGTTATTTTCTTCTTGGTTGTATTTATGTTTTTTCAACCTTTATTCGAGGGGAAGAAACTCAATCAGGGTGATATAATGCATTTTCAAGGAATGTCAAAGGAGATCGCTGATCATAGAGCTAAGTTTGGTGAAGAGCCATTATGGACGAACTCAATGTTTGGCGGGATGCCTGCTTATCAGATTAGTACCTATTATCCTTCTAATTTGATGAAAAAGGTCGACCAGGTTTTTCGTCTTGGTTTACCTGTTCCGGCAGATTATGTATTTCTCTATTTCGTCGGCTTCTTCTTTCTATTGATTGTGCTCGGTATTAATCCATGGGTAGCAATCGCTGGCGCTCTGGCTTATGGCTTATCTTCTTATTTTTTGATTATTCTGGAAGCAGGCCATAATTCTAAAGCTCACGCCATCGCTTATATGGCTCCCGTCTTGGCTGGGGTTATTCTTACCTACCGGGGAAAATACCTTGCAGGAGGAATCATTACAGCTTTTTTTGCTGCTCTGGAGTTGACCGCTAATCATGTGCAGATAACCTATTACTTGGGTCTTATTCTGGTTTTATTGGGCGTGGCTCAGTTTATTCAATCCATTTTAGATAAAAAACTTAAGCAGTTTTCAATAGCCACTGCTGTGCTTATTGTGGCTGGCGGATTGGCGGTCTTACCAAACATGGGTAACCTGTTGACTACCTATGAATACGGTAAGGTTACCATACGTGGTAAGTCTGAGCTCTCACATAATGCAGATGTTAAGACCAGTGGTCTAGATAAAGACTATGCAACACAATGGAGTTATGGAATCGGAGAAACCTGGTCGCTGCTCTATCCCAATGCTAAAGGAGGTGCTTCTGGTTTAATTGGTCAAGATAATAAGGCTCTTGATAAGGCTGCTCCCGAAACCCGTCCTACCATTGCTCAGATGAATCATTATTGGGGGGATCAGCCCTTTACCTCTGGCCCTGTTTATATCGGAGCTATAATTGTTTTCTTATTTGTTCTCGGATTTATGATCCTAAAAGGCCCTCTTCAATGGGCTCTGTTGGCTGCTACCTTGTTAAGTGTTCTTTTAGCTTGGGGTCATAACCTAATGCCTTTTACGGATTTCTTCATGCATTATGTGCCTGGCTATAATAAGTTTAGAGCGGTGTCGATGACCTTGGTGATGGCTGAACTTACCATGCCGCTATTGGCCTTGTTAACATTACACAAGCTATTCTCTGAAGGATCCCCCAGTAGATACACAAAGCAGGTGTTTATTGCAGCTGGGATCACTTTAGGTATTAGTTTACTCTTCTTAGCTAGTCCGGGATCGTTCTTTAACTTCCTTTCCGAGTCAGAATATCTACAACTTGGTCAGATGCAGCAAGCTGGTGGTGAGCAAGCCCAGGCAGCAGCTATGTATATTACCAATCTATCAGCAGTTCGTGAAGCCATCTTTACCGCCGATGTATTGCGGTCAATGTTGATTATTCTTATCGGAGTAGCTGCAATTCTAGCAACTATCTATCTAAAACTTAATCAATGGGTGGCTATCGCGATAATTGGGGTGACTACTTTTGGGGACTTATACCTCGTAAATCGTCGCTATATATCTGATGAAAACTATGTAAGACCTACTAAAATGGCGACTCCGTTCACTCCAAGCGATGCGGATAAGTTTATCATGAAGGACACTGATCCCGATTTCCGTGTCCTAAATCTTACCGTAAGTCCTTTTATGGATGCCTCTACAAGTTATTTTCATAAGTCTATCGGTGGTTATCATGGGGCTAAGCTTCGTCGGTACCAAGAATTGATAGATCATCAGATCTCAAAGAACAATATGCAGGTATTAAATATGCTTAATACTAAGTATCTGATTGTTCCAGGTCAAGATCGTCAGCCTCAGGTACAGATTAACATGCAAGCACTTGGTCACGCCTGGTTCGTTAAAGAGTTAATTTTGGTCGATAATGCAGATCAAGAGATGGCAGCTTTAGATAGCCTAAAGACCGCTTATCAAGCTGTAGTTGACAGACGTTTTGCTGATCAAGTAAAGGGTTTTGCTACGGGTGTGGATTCAACTGCGAAGATTAAACTGGAATCTTACAGGGCTAATAAACTCGTTTATAAAACGCAAAGTAGTATACCTCAATTGTCTGTCTTCTCAGAGATCTATTATGATAAAGGATGGAATGCGTTTTTAGATGGGCAACCCGTTAGCCATTTCCGTGCAAATTATGTTCTTCGTGCAATGATGGTCCCTGAAGGTAATCATACCATTGAGTTCAGATTTGAACCTCAGTCGTATAAAACCGGTGGTACGATTGCAATGATTGGATCTTTGTTAATCTTAGGTCTCTTCCTTACGCTGATTGGCCTTGAGATTAAAAAGGCTTTGTTATCGAAGAAATCATCCTAAGTATAGTATTTTAGCCTTGTTCGGATCAGTTTCGCTCGAAATGGAGCCGATATTAAAGATCCTGACCAATGGCGGAATACTCTTGATGCACAAACTAATTAGAAATGAATAAGCAGCTTCATCTGCTTTTTATATCCTATTATTGGCCTCCGGCGGGTGGTCCCGGTGTACAACGGCCATTGAAATTTGTAAGGTACTGCTATGAGGCCGGTGCTAAGGTTACTGTTATAACGGTCGATGAAAAGCAGGCAAGCTATGCCGTAACAGATCCCTCCTTACTGAACGAAATTCCTTCGGGGGTACGGGTTGTTCGAACCCGTACCTTCGAACCTTTTGAACTCTACCGGAAAATTACCGGAAAGAAGCAAATCCCTCACAGTGGCTTTGCTAATGAAACGAAAAGCGGATTACTGGATAAAGTAATGAAGTTTATCAGAGGTAACTTCTTTATACCCGATCCTAGAAAGGGATGGAACAAGTTTCTGATAAAGGCTGCTCTTTCGGAGATACAAAGAGATGATATAGATGTTATCGTTGTCTCCTCTCCTCCTCACTCAACTCAATTAGCCGGGATTAAACTTAAAGAGTTAACCGGTTTGCCCCTGATTGCTGACCTTCGCGATCCATGGACAGATATCTATTATTATAATCAACTTCTGCATACCGCCTTGGCATCATCGATTGATAGACATCTTGAGCTGAAACTGTTGAGCAAAGCCGATGCAATGATTACGGTTAGTCCCGCTTTAAAGAGACTCTTCTTGTCTAAATCAGATGGGTTAAATAAGGACTCATTCCATGTTATTCCCAACGGCTATGATGAGTCGGATATGGAGGCACTTCCTATGATCAATCAAGATCGCTTCGAGATTGCCTACACAGGAACGATGTCGGCTGATTACCCTGTGGAGGCTTTTGCGCAAGCGGTCTCTGAAATCGTCTCGAAAGATCCCTCAATTCCATTACATATACAGTTTACGGGTAGTATTAGTGAGAAACAGAGAGATGCTTTTACAAGGAATGGGTTGATGCAATTCTGTACATTTGATGGATATAAGCCGCATAAAGAGGCTCTTAAGGTAATGAGTAGAGCGGCTCTTTTATTGTTGGTGATTCCTGAGATTAATAATAACCAAGGAATTCTTACCGGTAAACTATTTGAGTATATCGGCGTTAGAAGGCAAATCCTGGCCGTTGGCCCCTTGGATGGAGATGCCGCTCAGATCTTGAATGAGACCTCTGCCGGAGTGATGTTCTATTACAACGATAAAGATGGGATGGCAGCCTTTTTAAGGAGTGAATATGAGGCTTGGAGACGAAAGGAGCCCCATGAATCTAAGATGGAAAAAATAGAGGTGTACTCTCGTCGTCGGCAAGCAGATATGCTACTTAGTATTGCTAGGAGACTTAGAAGGGGGTAGGACTGTAAACTGCTTGTTACAGGCTGCTAGCAATAGGCTACTAGCTACAGGCTACTAGCAATAGGCTACTAGCTACAGGCTACTAGCATAATCTATGCACGTCTGTTTGGTGGGCAAGGTGCATTCTTACTCAGCACATCAGTATAAGATTTTCTTATCTACTATTTTGTAAGATTTTATCTACGAATCCTCTGACATCGTAGTTTGGGACATTGAATACTTTGTATAGCTCGTGAAGGATAGGGAAGTTCTCTAAGTCGCGATGGGTCATGAGCTCTTCACAGAAGATATTTGCGGCGATTTTACCCTCTAAGACAACCTTTTGGCTGATATTATCGGTAAAGAATCCTTTTCCAATAAGGAGGCCTAAGGTTCGATTTCGACTTAAATCGTTCAAGGCAGTAAGGCCGAAGTCTCCATAACCACAATATCTGAACATAGTGGTTTTTTTCCCTCCGAAGTGAAGCATAACAGCTCTCATTTCATAGAAAGCTCTTGTTAGAACAAGGAATCGCAGGTTAGGAGAGTCGAAATGAGCATCGACAATACCGGCTGCAATGGCATAAATGTTCTTCAGGATGCTTAAGAGCTCAACCCCTCTGACATCTTTTGTGAAGTCGGTATAGATACAGGTTCCTTCGAATAGCTCATAGAGCTGGTCTTTTACACTGCTATCTGCTGATCCGATTGTAAATGCCGTAGGGACGTAATTGATTAATTCGCGAGCAAAAGAGGGTCCCTTAAGTGTTGCAACTTTCTGGGATACAAGTTCTATTAACTCCTCTGCGATTGTTCTTCTTTCGGGGCTAAACCCTTTGGCCATGTTGACCAAGATCGCATTGTCGTTTAAAAATGGTTGTAGAGAGGAGACATAGCTTACCACCGCAGTAGATGGAACGGCCAGAAAGACAATAGATGCCTCTTTAATCTCTTCAGTAGAGGTCGTTGCCTTTAATTCCGGATGAAGCCTTATCGCTGGGAAATACTTAGAATTGGAGTGATTCAGGTTAATATTCTGAGCCACATCTTCTTCAACGGTATGAAGTAAGACGTGTGCTCCTGCTTCAGCCAATACTTGACCTAATGCTGTGCCGATAGCTCCCGCTCCGGCAATCACTACAAGTTGTTGATATGCAGTCAAAGCCCGATTGTTTATTTTGTTGCAAAGATAAGGGCTTTATCACTTAATTGTATGTCATGTGTGGTTTCCTTACATTTACTGATGTTTTGAAAAACGAGAAAAGAATGAGAATAAAGTTGGTTATTACTGATATAGATGGTGTTTGGACTGATGGTTCTGTCTATTTGGATGATCAAGGTAATGAAACAAAACGATTTTCAACATCAGATGGGATTGCTGTTGGGACTCTTGCTGCAGCTAACATTCCTTTGGCCATAATATCAGGAGAGGGTGGGGCTACAGCTACCTTGAGAGCAGAGGAGCTAAAGGTTCCTTATGTTTTTCTGGGAGTTGATAATAAGTTACTTGCAGCAGTGGAGCTGTGTGAGTCTTTAGGTATATCGCTTGAGGAGGTCGCCTTTATTGGAGATGAAATTAATGATATACTTTTATTAGAAAGAGCCGGGATTAGTGCTGTGCCGGCTAATGTTCCCTATTATGTTCGGCGGGCCGCAAAGTGGGAGTTAAGTAAAAAAGGAGGAGAGGGGGTTTTTAGAGAGTTTGTTGATCGTATCTTTCAGGAGGAGGAGGTTCTTGAATATGTTTTAGAGGCTTATCTGCATCCAATGAGAAAGATCTTCAACGAGCGATAGTGGCTTTTACGACGATGGTCGACGAGGTCTTTTGCTTACTTGTTTTTTGATAAGTCATGATTCTGATCGAGATCATGGTCGTGTTTATGTCTTGCTTCGATGATACTTGCATTGAGTTCAAATCCAATAAGCATGATCAATCCATTAAAGTAGAGCCAGAGCATAATAACCATCAGAGTTCCAATAGAACCATATAACCTATTGTAGGAGGTGAAATGAGTTACATAATAGTTAAAACCTCCTGAAAGAAGTATGGTTAGTAAAGTTGCTAAGGTACTCCCGGCCGAAATAAACCTGAATTTATTTTTTTTAGCTGGTGCAAGATAGTATAAGGTGCTAAATGCAAAGAAGAGTAAAGCTAGAATAACTAACCATCGTAAAATTAAGACTAAATAGTAGATTAGTCCATGATGTAGAATGCCTAGATCTACCAATGTGTTTAGTAATGGGGGACCAATAGTCATTAATGCAATAGCCAGAATGACCATACCACTAAGTAGAAGAACAATAACAATAGCTACTAACCTCTGTATAATAAAAGGACGGGTCTCAATAGAGTGATATGTTTGATTGAAAGCACCAATAAGGCTGGCTATTCCATTGGTTGAAAAGATCAAAGCCAGCAAGAAACCTAATGAAAGCAGTCCTCCTCTGGGCTTATTAACGATATCATAAACGGTTGTCTCTACCGTTTGAAAAGCTGATTCAGGAATAAACTCAGCGAGTAGCGCCATCAGATTCTCTTGGAAATTATTTATGGGGATATAAGGAATGATGGTAAAGAAGAAGATAATGGTTGGAAAGATTGCTAGAAAAGAGTTATAAGTAAAGGCGGCAGCTCGAAGCGTGAGAGCTCCTTTATTGAGCCCTTTTATAAAAAACATTAGGACATCATAAAGCGGCATACCATCAAAGCCGGGAAGGATGAGTTTTCTCAGAAGCCTTTCCGTTTTGAGAACAATCTCAGAATTAACTATTCCTTGATAGCCCGATTTGAGATCATTCTCGAACTGCTTTATTCTCTTCATTTTTCTGGAGGTTACTTTCGCTGTCCAATAGAATTAAAATGCTTTTAAGCTCAGATCCAGACTCTTGATATGGTGGGTTAAAGCACCAACGCTGATATAGTCTACCCCTGACAATGCATAGCTTCTTAGAGTAGAAAGCGTTATTCCACCTGATGCTTCTGTTTCATATCTACCATCGATAATTTTAACGGCTTGGGTCAGCATTTCCGGGTTAAAGTTATCAAGCATGATACGATCAACCCCACCACATAAGAGGACCTGGTTAAGCTCATCGAAGTTTCTAACTTCTATTTCAATTTTCAAGGATTTTCCTGTTTTTTGAAGATATTGCTGAGCTGCATTGATGGCTTGTTTTATTCCTCCTGCGAAATCGACATGATTGTCTTTGATAAGAATCATGTCAAATAAGCCAAAGCGGTGGTTTCCTCCTCCTCCTATTCTAACAGATTCTTTCTCTAATGCTCTCATTAAAGGGGTTGTTTTACGGGTATCAATGACTTTAGTGTGTAATCCATCTAACTCTTTTGCATAATGGCTGGTTATCGTAGCAATTCCACTCATTCGTTGCATGAAGTTAAGAACGAGTCTTTCAGAAGTAAGCAGACTAATGGAAGGACCTTCAACGATAAAGGCTATATCTCCTGGTTTGATGGGCGTTCCATCTTCAAGTAATGGCTTAAAGATAATAGAGGGATCAACTCGTTCAAAGACAAGAGGAGCTACTCGCATCCCAGCTAAAATCCCTTCTTCTTTAACTATAAGACGAGCTTTTCCCATAGCTGAACTGGGAATGGTAGAGAGCGAAGTGTGATCGCCATCGCCTATATCTTCTGCGAGAGCGTATTTTATGAGGTCATTGAGTTCCATTGTCTGAATTGTTTTTCCACGCAAAGTTACAATAAGCAATTGGTCTATTATAAGAAACCAAATTAAGCCAGATAAATTGAGATGAGAAAGGCTCTGTCTCAATTTACTATTTGATCTAACTGTCAAATAATAAAAGATACAGAGCCTTTTACCGACAAAAACCGTAAAATTATCAAACTAGAGGGAGCCGTCGGTAGATGATGATAAGAAAACTATTTTTTGTGTTTTTTCCCATGGAACTCGGGGACGCCCATTTTGCTTGCCAGAGCTCCAATTTGGTTGAGGTCAATGTCGCCAGTGATTCCAACCAAGATCGCTTTGTTTTTATCTTCTGAGATAAGAACCAGTTCTGAGACAATTTTACCAGATCTTTTAACAAAGATTCTCACATCTTCATTCTGTTCACGAACCTCCATTAGTTGGGTGAATGAAGCGTTGATGGCGCCTCTTGCTTCGGAGGCAAAAGACTCTTTTCGTGCGGCAAAACCAGGATCAATAGAGTCTTTGGATACACTGATGACCAGCATAGATTTCAGTTTACTGGCAGCCTCGATCATTTCTCCTGCTTTGTTCTCTTTGGTTCCGTCATTAACCTTCATTTCAGAGAACATTTTAAACATCTCAGGAGAGATATTGACTACAGAATACCCTTTTTTTCCTACATATTTGTCGTAGAATTTCTGGGCTACACCTTGCGCCTGAATCTGAGATCCGACGAAGAGAATGATCATTAAAAAGATCCATTTTATACGTTTCATAGATACATTGTTTTTCGATTATTTAATAGAAACAGGATTAGAAGTATAAAGATTCCGGAATATTATCTCAATTATTGGATGAATTGTTTGTGGTGTCATTGTCATTCTGTTCAGCAGGAAGATATTTGGCTAATAGTTCCAGTGCGGTAATAAGAGCATTTGGGTTTTCTTCTTCTTGCGATTCGAGTTGGTTTGTCGTATCCTTCTCGATGATGTTGAGTGCATTGACACTGTTCATAGGCTGTAGCCCTTTGTCAAGGTTAGTTGCAACTAAAGAGATTGCTTCGGCAAAGGCACCAAAAGAGGCCATCATCTCTTTTTGTTTTAATTGAGCGGCTAGCGCTTCCCTTTCTTGCCGTTCTTGATAGTCAATTAGTTTTATAGTCAAGCCTATGCCAAGTAAGAGCGAGGCTGCGATAGAGGAGCTAATGATGATTAAGCGACGAACCCTGTTTTTTGGCTTAGAGGTTACTGTAACCATTCCCTCCTTTTTTACTTCAGGGGCAGTGATCTTTTGCTCGTTTTTAAGAAAGGTGAAAATAGACTTATAAGGTAGAAGATCTTTGTCAACTGAACCAGAAAGGAAGTATTCCTGAAGAATATGCTCTTCCTGCAAAGAAGTTTCGGCCTCATTGTATTTGTCTAGTAATTCGAGGATATATTCTTTAGTATAGGGCTTGTTCATGTTCATAGATTTTTTCAAGGGTTTCGCGGACTTTCTTTCTTGCGCGGGAGAGGTTGGCTCTGATTGCATTGATAGATTGACCACTGATGTACGATATTTGGTCGAACTCCATTCCTTCAACATCCCTGAGGTGCATGACGGTACGTTGTTGCTCAGGGAGCTGGCTGATGAGATGGCTTAAATTCTTTTGAAGGTCTTTAAGATGAATCTGATTATCAGCAGTTGTAGTGGTAGAAGTCGAATCTGGAAATGAGTTCTCGTAGACAGTATATTTGTGGTTATGACTTTTAAGCCTATCAAGGCAGAGGTTCCGAGTTACCGTCATAGCCATTGCTTCCATGTTAGACACTTCATCTAGCCGGGTTTTTGCGCTCCAGAGTTTTAGATAAGTATCTTGGACAATGTCTTGCGCATCCTCTTCATTGACTAGAAGTCTTCTAGCCAGACGGAAGATTCTGTCACGTATAGGCCAAAGTTTATTGGTGTATTCGTCTATTGTCATTTCCGTGTTTCTTATTTAGATGACGATTAGTGTTAGATAAAATTACATCAATAGGGTAAAAAGTGGTTACGAAAGGTTGATGTGAGACTTAAGGTAGAGTGACATTCCTTTTTTTTCATATATTTGCTTTGCACCGTTTGAATAACTATCAGACAATTCATTCATTAACTAATCAGAAAACATATGTTAAAAGGACATCCAAAAGGATTGCTAGTAGCTTTCTTTGCAAACATGGGGGAGCGGTTTGGCTTCTATACCATGATGGCAATTCTTGTACTTTTCCTTCAGGCTAAATTTGGTCTGACAGGAGACAATGCGGGAATTATATATTCCATCTTCTATGCTTCAATTTATGCTTTGGCTTTGGTTGGAGGATTGGTCGCAGACCGTGTATTTGGTCTAAAGAAGACCATTGCATTTGGTATTATCGCTATGGCTGTAGGTTATGTTCTTATTGCTATTCCTACTCCCAATAATATGGCAGGTCTTATTCAGACTTGCGTAGGTCTATTTGTTATTGCTTTTGGTAATGGTATGTTTAAAGGTAACCTTCAAGCCGTTGTAGGTAATCTTTATGAGGCTCCGGAGTTTCAGAGCAAGCGCGATAGTGCTTTCTCTATCTTCTATATGGGTATTAATATTGGTGCCCTGTTTGCTCCTACGGTAGCTATTAGCCTTAAGAAGTACATCTTAGCAACTGCCAACTTTGTTGATAAAGCCGAGGTTCCTGCTTTATGCTGGAACGTAAAACATGGTGTAGAGGGTGCAGCAGATAAGCTAACAGCTATTGCTCCATCTGCTTATCTGAATGGCGCTCTTCCCGCTAACTTTGATGTCAATACATTTGCTGAACAATATATCAGTGCCTTCTCAAGAGGTTACAACTGGGCCTTCGGTTTTGCCGCTGTGATGATGCTAGTTTCTCTTGTTGTTTACTTTGCATTTAATAGCTATCTGAAACCTGGTTATAGCGTAATGACTAAAAATGCTAAAGGTGAAGCTGCTCCTGTAGCTGATATGCCTGCTGATGAAGTTCGTAAACGTTTAACCGCTCTGTTCCTTGTCTTTGGTGTTGTTATCTTCTTCTGGATGTCATTCCACCAGAACGGGCTCTCTCTTACGTTTTTTGCACGTGATTACACTCAGCGTTCTGTAGCTCCTGATACATTCTTCTGGTTTGACCTATGGACACTACTTCCTCTATTTGGTACTGCTCTTGGTCTATACTTCTTGATAAGAAAGAGTTCAAAATCTATTGAACGTATAGTCGGTTTGGGCGCCGCTGCTATTTTAGGATATCTAGCCTATTATAAATTATCCTCCATGCCTTCCGTTAATGCTTTCTCTCCGGAACTTTTCCAGCACATGAATCCTTTCTTCATCGTCTCGCTAACTCCGGTCGCCGTTGGCCTCTTCTCTTGGTTAAATAGCAAGGGAATGGAGCCCTCTGCTCCTCGTAAGATTGGCATTGGAATGATCTTAGCTTCTTTGGGATTTGTTGTTATGACCATCGGTTCATTTGGGTTAACTTCACAAGCTACTTTGGCCGGGGATCCCGTTCCTCAATCTGAATTAGTAACACCATATCTTCTGATCAGTACTTACTTTGTACTCACTATCGCTGAGCTTTTCCTCAGTCCGATGGGTATTTCATTCGTATCTCGTGTAGCTCCTCCAAAATATAAGGGTACTATGCAGGGTGGCTGGTTGGCCGCAACGGCACTCGGTAACCAATTACTCTTCATTGGGGCAATTCTCTACGGTAAAGTTGAAATTTGGCAATTATGGCTCTTCTTTGTAGTCTGCTGTTTACTATCAGCTGCTTTCATCTTCTCGATGATGAAGAGACTCGAAAGTGCTACTAAATAGTAGAGTCTTATGACTTAGGGCTGCGCAAGCAGCCCTTTTTTTTTGATTAGGTGTAGGGTGTTCTCGGTTGGTTTGATGGGTTAGTATGAGGGTTGTTATATAATCTCTGATTAGCTTTGCAAAATGAAGCAAACACAATTCTTTGGTAATAGAAGGTATAATAATTACAATGAGTACTTTAAAAGGGTTTTTGGCCGTCGGGTGCAAAAGCTATCTGTAGATGCCGGATTTACATGCCCTAATCGTGATGGAAAAGTGGGTCATGGTGGTTGCACTTATTGCAATAATGATGCCTTTAACCCTTCCTATTGCGTTCCTACTAAGGGGGTGTCTCAACAACTCATGGAAGGCAAGGAGTTCCATTCATGGAGGTACCGAAGAGCTGTTGAATATCTGGCCTATTTTCAGGCGTTTAGTAATACCTATGCTCCTCTTGACCAACTTAAAAGACTCTATACCGAGGCTTTGAGTATGGATGGAGTTATTGGTTTGGTCATCGGTACACGGCCCGATTGTGTGGATGAAGAAAAGCTAGATTTTTTTGCCTCTTTGGCACAGAAATATTATGTTATTCTTGAATATGGAATAGAGTCATGTTACAATAAAACGCTTGATAGGATTAATCGTGGTCACTCTTTCGAAACAGCTCAATGGGCCATCAAAGAGAGTGCTGCACGAGGAATTCATGTTGGAGCTCATCTGATTTTTGGATTGCCGGGCGAGTCCCGTGAGGAAATGCTTGCAGAAGCAGAGATAGTATCTTCTTTGCCTTTAGATACCATTAAATTTCATCAACTCCAGATTATTCAGGGTACGCTTATGCAGCGGGATTATGAGCTTAATCCAAATGAATATGACCTGTTTACTCCAGATGAGTATTATGAGTTTGTGGTTGATTTTACCGAGCGGCTTAATCCTGAATTTGTAATTGAGCGCTTCTCAGGAGAGGCCCCGCCTCGTTTTGTTATCGCGCCTCAATGGGGTAAGATCAGAGCCGATGAAGTGGCTCGGGCTATTGAGGATCGCTTGGCTCAAAGAGATACCTGGCAGGGGCGTCTGTTTGAGCGTTAGCTTTCCTTGTTTTTCTCCCCGATTTGTATATAATTTGTAGAGTGAAACTGTCTCTCGTAGGGGTAATATAGGAATCGGGAGAGTCTGTGTTACATTGAGAATGATGCAACTGGGCATGGCTATATTTTAAGTTAAGGTTAATAGAATGGTATTTCCATTTGATTAAGATACTGTTTCTATATCCCTCTCCAATTAAGCCTGGAATAGTGAAGTTTCCCTGGATTTCTGGTTCAGATAATGAGCTGCGCACTTCATAGGAGAGACTTGTGAATAACAGGGTGGAGAGGGTGATAGATAGTTTATTGTAGGTGTACGTTATACTCTGACCTAGTGCGGTTCCTTCTTTGGACTTGCCACCTGTTTCGCTCTCTTTCCACTCAAGACGAGTGCAAAATTTTAGATTTTCGGAGTGTTTGAAGTCTATTCTTGATGAGATAGTGGTTCGCCTTGATGAGGTAGGCTCAGCTAAGATTTCAGTGGATGATGAAGAGGAATTCATGGTTTTATCTTCACCTCTGAATCGTAAAGAAATTCCTATTTCCTTGAGAGGTTGCCATGTTGCTTTTATGGTATACTCCTTGCCATTGCTAGGGAAATCTGTTCTATATGCGATCCAGCTTGTCTTGTAGACATCGGAGGAGAGAGATAGGTTAAGACTTGGTGAGGGTTTAAATCCCCAACTTAGAAAGAATCCTCTCTCGTTATTGTTGTGACTGTTCTCTCCAAATCCATTGGATAGAGGCGCACTGTAATGTAGATTATAGTTACGGTAAACCATATTAAGAATTCCATTAAATGGGGTCTCTGTGGTATTCCCAATTATAAAAGCCAGTCCGTTAGGCTCAGACAGAGCTACCTCCCCAAATAGGGTTATTCTTTTTCCAATAAAGAGGTAATGTAGAGAGTAGTTTTTGTTAAATTGTTTTGTCTTTGAATAGATTCTATACAGTTCTATTGTTGGAGCGGGTGGCGCAGAGAACTCGGTTGTGATGAAAGTGATACCAATGGCACTGCTATTTACGAGGTAAGAGAGATCTGCTCCATAAATAAACTGATTGACAATTCCTCTTCTCTCTCTCTCTGATTTGGTTCGGTGCAATCCAGTCGTTCCTTCGCTAATTACCGGATAGTTTAATGTGTCATCAGTATATATTCTTCCATCAATCGCTCGAATGGAGGAGTATAGCGTAAGGTTCACTCTTTTGTGGTTTAACTCTATTGCTCCTCCACGTAAGAATAGGTTCCCATCACCTGAAGTGTAAGGTTTTATTGCTTTACCTCTTTTCCAAACACGTTCATCATATCCCCCTTTTCGGAAAGAAAAGCCAGTCCACGCTGCTAAACCTTGACCAAGACTCAATGAATAATCACCCAGTAAAATGCGTTTAATTACTTTTCTACCCGTTACCTGAATATAACCAGATATAAAGTCAAACCCGGGCTGACCCTTCTCAAAGCGAAAAGGCTCTCCCGCATCGTTCTCCGCTGTCAAACCAATTGCCAGTCCGCCCGGCGAACTAAGGGTATATTTGAACCTTCGTCCCGCAGCTATTCCGGGGTAATACCCTGCGTATCGATAGTTAATTGAATCACTTGCCGGGTGATATCCAATAGGCGGAGAGAGATTCTGTGACCATCGCAGTTCTACTTGATTCTTAATGTTAGAGAATAGCCGTTTCATTAGTGGAGTAGATTGCTCTATTTCATCAAGGGTTATGATCTGGGCAATTTGATTTACTGTTGTTGAATCGAATCCCGGAATGAGCAATAGTTCATTAACTGATAGTATCCTTCCGTATGTTTCACGGTATTTCATTAGTTCAATGGCTTGATTTCGATTAAGGAAGGGTAATGATAGTATCTCATTAGCTCTTATTTGATTTAGGGCTATCGGGTGTGAAAATTGGACGGCTAATTCGTCGAGTAGTTGATTGGTGTTTGCTGCCTCCAGGTCTCTTTCGTTTTCCTCTTCAAGCAGTAGTTCTGCCTTATTTCGGATAGAGGAAGGGATCTCCTGACAAAGGCAATTTATTGTGACTATCGGGAGCAATAAACCAAGTATGGTGCTTCTTAGTTTGAACATTTGGGTTAGTACGTGTTGGTTGTGTATTTACTTATTCCATTGGATAGCTATTTGAGGGGATAGACCGGTGGTTGTTTGGTATAGCGTTGCTAGGTTTAAGGAGAAGTGATTCCAGTTGAGACCTGTGCCAAAGTGGATGGAGGCTGGTTCAGATGAATAGCCTAGTCTAAGAGAGAGTCTCTTTGCTGGCTGAAACTCTAGGCCTATTTTAATATTTAAAGGCCAATTTGTTTGTTTTTCGACAGCCAGTTGGGTGTTCCAGTCTGGTCGCATTTGCCAGAGAATTCCGAGGGTTATTCTTTGAGTTAAAGCCTCATTACCTGGATCGTTCCAATACATGGCGATAGGGTTATCAGAGGCAATTCCAACAGAGAGTTTCTTGTTTATGGGAGCCATGACCCCTAAAGAGAAGCCAACTGCGAGACGATTTGGAATGGCTGCTTCCGAAGATTGGCGTGAGTAGAGGTGCCCTGATATTCCTACTTGCAATTTGCTGAATAGATGAGCCATTGATAACCCTAGATGCTGTTCTGATAGGAGAGCCTCTCCGAAATGAGAGTACAAAAGGCCAAGGCGGGTATTTGCGATAGGAATAATAGCGGCAATACCTTTTACTGACATGCTACTTTCGCAGAAGTGGTTATTTACTCCAATCCCAACTGAGAGAGGCTCAGTGGCTATGCCCGCAGGGTTGCCATCGACTGACCAAACCCCGGTTGAAGTTGCATCATTCATAGCCAGAGCAGCAGTTGCAGCACCTAAAAGCTTGGGGGCGGATTGAGAGAACAGACTATATGGATGCAAAAGGATTATTATCCAAATAAGTATGTATATCCAAAAAGGAAGAGACTTCATAAGGGGTTAGTTTGCCTTAAAAGTAGTATTGTAATTTCCTCTGATGGAGTAGAATTTTGGTATTTTTACTTACGGTTATTGCTTCATGGCTTACTTTTGCACAAAACATCCGTTATGATTGGTGAAGAAATATTAGCCTTTTATAAGGCTTTGGCTGAGAATAATTACCGGGAATGGTTTCATGCTAACAAGGAGTGGTATGAAAAGATAAAGAAGTTACAGGTTGAGTTGGTCTCAAGTCTTATTAAGGAGTTACAAAAAGTTGATCCCTTATTGGGGGCATTAACTCCTTCAGATTGTATCTTTAGGATAAATCGGGATATAAGGTTTAGCAATAATAAGGATCCCTATAAATCACATGCCGGTCTTTTCTTTACTCGAGGAGGGAAAAAGAGCCCTTTTGGGGGTTATTATCTACATCTTGAGCCTGGTAAATCATTTATTGGAGGAGGTGTATATGGTCCATCTCCGGAGAATCTTAAGGCCTTGCGTCAAGAGATCTTTTATAACTGGGGTGATTTTGAGAAGATAGTCAATAACAAAAAGTTCATGAAGTTCTACCCGGAGTTAATGGATATGGGGGATTCATTGAGTAGACCACCAAAGGGATATTCTCCAGATTTCGAAGGGATAGAGGTTTTGAAGAAGAAGCATTTTGTTACAGGTCTATCTTTGTCTGATGCAGAGATTGCATCCTTCGATCTTGTTGCTTTAGCAATAGAGCCATTTACAGCGATGGTGCCGTTTATTCATTTTCTTAACCAGGCTATAGAGGGGTAGTAAACCCTATTGTATAAGGTTGGTTGATCTAAAGGGTGATTATTAAACGGGGTTGATCTTTAGGCGTTACCTATTACCTGTCCGCTCGCTCTACGCTCGCTCTACGCTCGCTCTTCGCTCTTTCTTCGTTTAAAAATATTTTCTTCTTCTTTTTTTTTCGGATAAGATAGAGCTTTATATGGAGAGGGAGCGGAGAGGGAGCGAACAGGTCAAGAGTTTGGGGCTATAAAGAGGAGTTATTTTCCTTCAATAAGTTTGTAGAGTTCATCCAGTTTTGGGGTAAGAATGATCTCGGTTCTACGATTTGATGCTTTGCCTTCAGGAGTTGCATTGGTTGTTAGCGGGAGGTATTCTGATCGTCCGGCAGCAGTTAAGCGTGAGGGGTCAATTAGTTTATTTTTCATGAGTATTTTAACCACTTGGGTTGCACGCATAACACTTAAATCCCAGTTGTCTTTAAGTTGCCCCGAACCTCTATAGGGTACATTATCTGTATGACCTTCAATCATGACAGAGATATCAGGATTAGAAGCTAAGACGGAAGCCAACTGTTCAAGAGCACTTTCTCCACGAGTACCTACATCATAAGAGCCTGATTTAAAGAGTAAACTCTCTTCGAGTGAGACATATACTTTCCCATTTTTCATGGTCACAGTAAGTCCTTTCCCTTGAAAACTTAAGAGGGCATCAGCCACTTTCTTTCTCAGAGCAATCGTGAGAGAGTCTTGTTTGGCAAGCATACGTTCCAATTCAGCGAGTCTTTTTTGACGGCCGGCTAGTTCTCTTTCTAAAGAGCGTAGCGAGTCTTGTTTGTGAGATAGTTTCTCTTGAGCCACTTGTAATTCACCCAAGAGACGTTGTAACTCAGTTTGTGATCCGCTCTGCATCTTGGTCATCGCCTCCAATAACTCATCATGACTCTTATTCAGTTTAGCCATATCATACTTCGCATCACGAAGGGCTTGACCAAGAGTAAGAGTATCGGTTCCAAGCTTCTTGCTCTCTTCCCTAAGGCGGGTATTGGTAGAGCTAAGTTCTTTCTTTTCGTTTTCAAGATCCTGACGTTGTTGTCTCAATGAGGCTACCTCGTCGGTACACTCTCTATATCGCCCTTCCAGATCAGTAAACTTCTTTTGTGAAACGCATCCTGTTAGACTCAGGATGGTAAGTCCAATCCATAAAAATCCTATTGATCTCTTCATTTTATATCATTTATTTAAAAGAGGGATAATGCCAATTCTAATTGGCCTAAATTCCTACTCCATTTGTAATCTAACTAGAAATGATTCTAAGATACTATTGAAAACGTATAATCATCGGTAAAATTACAAACAACGAGCCAAACGATGCGGTTTTATAAAGAATAGGGGAGCGATTTGAGAGGGGCGGGAGGTTAAACGGCAGCCTCTTTTAAGATGCGGATATAAATATCACGCCAACCTTTCCATCTTCCTGTTTCACTGAATGTTTCGTTGTGCCAGAGCAATCCAAAGGTGCCCCCATACTTTCTTACCGTTTTAATGAGTTCAGAGGTATAATCAACTACCTCATCATCGTTGATTTTCAGATAGTCTTTCATGGTACCATCCATGAGAGTGAAAGGATGAATAGTCAAGGTGCCGGGAGCATCAAGATCGAGGTCATAGAATTTAAATGGGATGGTTATTCCAGCTCTAAATCCTGGGGCGGCCGCAAAGCCCATGGTATAATCGTGTTCAATGTCGAGGTTAATCAGGTTACGGTAGGTGAGGGGTAGTTCCAGTTTAAGGAAGTGTTGGCGGCTTCTGATAACAGAGGTGTGTAAGACTGCGCTTAATTCATCGACCTCTTGTTTGAGGATGTTTGGGTTACGATTGCTGGCATAAGAGGGATGAATGCCTACCTCGGCGGTGTCGGCCAGCCATCTGATTAGTCTCTTGAATTTTTCGCTATTAGTAGGGATGTTTTTATCATACATTCCATAAGCTCCGTAGAGAATGAAGTAGAAAGGGCGGAGGTTAAAGGACTGGTGTAAGGTGTGTAATTCATCAAAGACATCAAATGGATCAGGGAGAGAACCAGAGATGACTTTGGTGCGATGAATCATGTTGTGGAGGTCACCAGCTGAGATATCTTTGACGTATCCACCAATGGAGCGAAGCATCCCTTTGTGACGGATGGCAAAGGCACTATCAACATCTATCGTAGGTTCGAATTTGTAATCAGGGGTTTTGAATGGGAGGTTTGGGTATAGATTTTTAAGGATGGATAATAGCTGTAAACTCCAAATGTTTACGATAGGGAGTTGCAAAAAACCTTTACTCCAAGCCAAGCTCTCTTTGGCACTGAATCGGCCATGTTCATCGCGACGGTAAGGTAAGTATTCTTCGTAGCGGCTGACCATAAAGAATGAAGCGGCAAAGATATCATAGGGCAAGATGGAGCTTTTGGAATAAGTCTTAAAGATCACAGGGGCTTCGTTGAAACGACTCGTTTCAAAATCTAATGAATCAATACCTCTTAGAAAGAGAAGATCAGCACTTTGGATGTGGGGAATAGACTCCTCAATAGCTAACTTTCCATAAGATAACCTTGCTCCTTCAAACTGTTTAAACTCATCGATATTGGTGGTTACCTTAAAATCTATTCCCAACAGATCTTTAATCACTAATCGAAAGATATAGCGTGTTCTGTTAGTCTCTGTCGAAATCCAAATTAGAAGCATGATGGTCAATTTGTTGTGCAAGATAACCATTTTGAATGGTTCAAAAGGTGTTCTTTGAGAGGTTAATTCATTCTTGCGGATTTTGAGGATCGGTTAAAAAGCAGCCTTTATCACATGATTCTTCGTATTTTTGGAGTAACAACCCAGCAAAGGTAAATACATGGATAATTTTGTTGTATCTGCTAGAAAATATAGACCCTCAACGTTTAATACCGTTGTTGGTCAGCATGCTATCACCTCTACATTAAAGAACGCAATTAAGAGTAATCATTTGGCTCAGGCCTTTTTGTTCACAGGACCCAGAGGGGTTGGTAAAACAACATGTGCTCGAATCTTGGCAAAAACCATAAATTGCAAGAGTCTGACTCCTGAACTGGAAGCCTGCGATACCTGTGAGTCGTGTAAGGCATTTAATCAAAGCTCTTCTTTCAATATTTATGAGTTGGATGCTGCTTCAAATAATGGGGTTGAACATATTAAGAGCCTTATAGATCAGGTTAGAATACCGCCTCAGGATGGTAAGTTTAAGGTCTATATCATCGATGAGGTTCATATGCTTTCTCAAGCTGCTTTTAATGCTTTTCTTAAGACTCTTGAAGAGCCTCCTGCCTACGCAAAGTTTATCTTAGCTACTACTGAGAAACATAAGATTTTACCTACTATTCTCTCTCGTTGTCAGATTTACGACTTTAAAAGGATAACCGTTGATGATATCGTTAACCATTTGATGTGGGTGGCCTCTTCTGAAGGAATAACGGTTGAGCAGGAGGCTTTACACGTTATTGCCAGAAAGGCTGATGGTGCGATGCGTGATTCGCTCTCTATCTTCGATCAATTGGTGACCTATGCCGGAAGTAACCTTACGTATCATAAAGTCATTGAGAACCTTAATGTCCTTGATTATGAGTATTACTTTAAAGTAGTCGATGCCATTCTTGCCGGCCAGACCTCTTCAGTCCTCCTTTTGTTCGATGAGGTTATTAGCAATGGATTTGATGGACAACATTTCATTGTAGGGTTAGGAGATCATTTGCGTCAACTCATGATTTCAACGGATGCAGCAACGCTTAAATTACTAGAGGTGGCCAGTGCGGTCAAGCAACAGTTTGCAAGTCAAGCAGCTCGATGTGATCTGAGATTTCTACTTCGATCTCTGGATATTGCTAATCAGGCTGATATAACCTATCGAAACTCAAATAATAAAAGACTTCATATTGAGGTCGCTTTATTGAAGATGATTCAGGAAGCTGGAGGTATTCCCAACGGAATACAACCTCAACAACCGGTATCAGCAAGTACGGTCTCAACAGCACCCAATCAGCCTAACAATATGGCCTCACAGCAGCCTGTTAATCGTCCAGCTCAACCCTCCTCCTCGCAAACTTCCCAACAGTCAATGAACCAGAGTTCGGTGATGCCTCAGCCAACAGTCTCTCAACCCCAACCTCAACCTCAAACAGCAAGGCCTGTTCCAACCTATAGCGGCCCAACAGGAAGAACAGCTCCTTCACTTAGAGCTACGCAGCCTACTTCCAAAGAGGATGAAGCCTCTGACACAGAGCCAGAGCCTGCGGTTTTACTTAATGATCCGGTCACTCCTGATAAATTGATCCTCGCCTGGCAAAATTATATAAGCCAAATTGATAATAAGAAAAATATAAGCCTTTATACGGCTCTTTCTGCATCTCTTCCTCAGCTACAGGATAACAAGAATATTGTCCACACTGTAGAAAATCCAATTCTTTTAGAGGCGATTAATGAGATTCGGCCCGAGTTGCTGGGGTTTCTAAAAGCACAACTTAAGAACTCATACCTTAGTCTTAATATTTCGGTTCAACCTAAAGAAGAGACGAAGGTAAAAGCCTGGACACCTCAGGAGAAGTATGGTCGTATGATGGAGATAAATCCAGTTTTAAATGAGCTTCGCATTGCATTTGATGCAGATGTGGAAGGGTAATTTCACTGTTCGTTTACGCACAAGCTATGACCGAATCTTTTACACATTGTTTGACTATTTGATAGTAATAATTTTCTTATGTTTCTGATATTTAAGCCAAATGCATTTTTGGCTTAATTTTTTAATAGACACTAATAAATTTTGACGACTTACCACAATGAATCTAAACAAAACTACACTTCTGGCCGTAATTTGTGCTGGAGCATTAATTACCGGGTGTCAATCGGGCAAACAGGAGGCTGTTGCTGTAAAAGCGATTGATACCATCAATATGGATCAAACCATTAAGCCTGGGGACGATTTTTTTCGTTATGCTAATGGTAACTGGATTAAGAGCCATCCGGTGCCTGATCAGTATGCTGATTATGGTGCTTTTGTTCAGTTGGCTGAAGAGAACCGAGAGCAATTGAAATCGTTGGTTCAGGAGGCTGCCGGAGCTAATGGGACGAAGGGGTCAGTAACTCAGCAAATTGGTGATTTTTATAAGTCAGGTATGGATAGTATTGCCATAGAGAAGGCAGGAATAGAGCCACTTAAAGCAGATTTTGACAAAATTGCCAAATTAGGTACAGGAGCGGAGCTGGCAGCGTATTATGCAGATCTTCACATGCGTGGAACTTATCCTGTTTTTGCTGCTTTCCAAATGCCAGATGCTCGTCAAAGCGAGATGGTGGTTCTCAATCTCTATCAGGGTGGTTTGGGTTTACCCGAGGTAGAGTATTACTTAGATCCTTCGGTTCAGATGGCTGAGATAAGAAGTGAATATCAGAAGTTTATTCGTACTATGCTTACGCTAAGTGGTATGGATCAAGCTGCTGCAGAAAAAGCTGCTTCTGAAGTCATGGCTTTAGAAACGAGTTTGGCAAAAGTCTCGATGGGGATTGAAGAGAGAAGAGATCCTATTGCTACCTATAACATGAAGACCATTGACGAGTTAAAGAAATTGGCTCCGAATTTTGATTGGATGGCTTACTTTACAGGTCTGGGCCTTCCAAATCTAGATAAGGTCAATGTTATGATGCCGAATTTCTTTGCCGGTTTTAGTAAGTTGTTGACGGAGGTTCCTGCTGCAACCTGGCAAAACTACTTCAGATTCACCCTGATGATTCATAACTCTTCTTATCTAACCGATGCTATTCAAAAAGCAGATTTCGATTTCTATAATAGCTATCTATCTGGTCAAAAGGAGATGAAACCACGCTGGAAACGTGTTCTCTCAACAGTTAGCGGTGGTTTAGGTGAAGCTATTGGCAAGCTGTACGTAGAAAAACATTTCCCAGCTGAAGCTAAAGCTCGTATGGTTGAGTTAACTAATAATCTTAAAAAGAGCTTGGCTTCTTCACTGCAGAATCTATCTTGGATGAGTGACGAGACTAAAAAGGCTGCTCTTACAAAGTTAGAGGCAATGAGGGTTAAGGTTGGTTATCCAGACAAGTGGATTGATTATTCCAAACTTGATATTGAGGCTAATAGTTACATCGTAAATGCCTGGAATGCTAGTCGTTTCTCGACTCAGTTAGAGATGAGTAAGGTTGGTAAGCCAGTGGATAAGGAAGAATGGGTTATGACCCCACAAACAGTGAATGCCGGTTATGTCCCATCTATGAATGAGATCATTTTCCCAGCTGCCATCCTTCAGCCTCCTTTCTTCTACAAAGATGCTGATGATGCCGTTAACTATGGAGCAATTGGTGTCGTAATTGGTCACGAAATGACTCATGGTTTTGATGACCAAGGTAGAAAATATGATGCAAAAGGAAATCTGGTTGATTGGTGGACACCCGCCGATGCTGAAAAATTCGTTGCTAAAACTCAGATCCTTGTTGATCAGTTTAATGAATATCCTATTCTCGATAGCTTAAGAGTTAATGGTAAGCTTACCCTAGGTGAAAATATTGCCGATAATGGAGGCCTTAATCTTAGCCTACGCGCCTTTAAAACCGTCTTAAAAGGCGATGAAAAAGAGATTGATGGCTTTACTCCTATGCAGCGATTCTTCCTCTCTTATGCCCAAGTTTGGAGAGAGTCTATTCGTGATAAAAAGCTTATGAGAGATATTAAAGAAGATGAACATTCTCCAGCAGAGGCTCGAGTAAATAAGGCTCTCTTTAATATTAATGAATTCTATGAAGCATTCGATATAAAAAGCGATGCTAAACTCTTTATCCAGCCTGAGAAAAGAGCAACCATCTGGTAATTAGATGATAATTTGACTAACTTTAGGGTATCTGATCAAATTCTTAAATATCGGATACCCTTTATTATAACCAATATTCTTCTCAATGAAAAAATATAATTTATCGCTCTTTGCCTTGTGCGTTACCTTGGCAATCCCTTTTAATATGTCAGCACAACAGAAATTTCAACATCCCACAACCCCTATCCGCCCTGTAACCGATACCCTTCATGGGGTATTACTTACGGATAACTATCGTTGGCTTGAGGATGGTAAAAATCAAGAAGTCATTGATTGGACTCTAGCTCAACATCAAGCTACTGTAAAATATATCAATGAAAACTATCCTGAAATCCCGGGCTTAAAACAGGAGATCACCGCCTTAATCGATCGCGATTACACAGGCCCTGACTTTATGCAAGGTACCCGACTTTTCTTTAATAGAAAGAAGAAAGGGGAAGCTCAAAGCAAACTTTATACTCGTCTGAATGGAAAAGAGAAACTCCTCTTTGATCCAACTACTAAAGATCCTTCCGGAAAATCAGCTATGTCAGGCAATGACTTCACCGAAGATGCCTCTATGGTTGCCGTTGGTGTACAGCAAGCAGGTGCTGAAATATTAACCTATTATTTGATCGATACTAAAACCGGTAAAGAGGTTTATAAACCTATTTCCGGTGTTTATGGATTTAACTTCGCTAAAGATGGAAAGCATGCCTATGTTACCATCAGAACCAAAGAGATGGTCGATAAACAGGAGCCCCCTAAAACCTATTGGTATAAACTGGGAACGGATCTTGAGAAAGCTGAATTCCTTCTTGCCCCTAAAGATTCAAAGGATGTAGCCGGTATCTGGGATGCTCGTTACGCTGACTTAACCTTCTTAAGTGAAGGGGACTTCTACTCAAATACGCTTAGCATGAGAAAGGTTGGTACCAGAGATCAATTCCATAAGATCTATAGTTCAACCGAATTCCAAGCTAACCCTGATGCTATCGGAAACAAAATCTATTTTTTGACCAATGACCATGCTCCCAACTTTAAAATCATGGCTTGCGATGTCACTAAACCTGACTTTGAGAACTGGACTACTTTGATTCCTGAACAGGAGACCGTTATTGATGAGTTTGCCGTTACCCCTGAGAATATCATCGTTAGAGATAAAAAGGATGTATTAAGCAGACTCATGCTTTATGATCTAAATGGGAAATTTATTAAGCAACTTGAGCTTCCTGCTATTGGAAGTGTAAGCTACATCTCCTATCATCGTGAAAGTAATACTCTGTATATGGGTATCGAATCATTCACAGAGCCTTATAGCATCTATAAAGCAGATCCTAAAACTTTTAAATGGGAACTGTTCTATAGAATGGAATCACCTGTAAATACAAAAAATATCACTGCCTCTATTGTTTTCTATCCTTCTAAAGATGGTACAAAGATTCCTCTGTTCCTTATGCATCGCAAAGATGTGAAACTGGATGGAAATAATCCCACTCTTCTCTATGGCTACGGTGGTTTTAATGTAGGACAGACTCCCTCTTTTATCAGCTTAGCTGCCTCTTTTGTTAATCGTGGAGGTGTTTATGCGATCGCTTGCCTTAGAGGAGGTAATGAATATGGAGAAAACTGGCATCGCGATGGTATGCTCTTTAATAAACAAAATACCTTCGATGATTTTATCTCTGCCGGAGAATATCTCATCGACCAAAAGTATACTAATCCTGATCATTTGATTGTTCGTGGAGGTTCAAATGGGGGCTTACTTATCGGTGCTGTTGTAACCCAACGTCCTGATCTCTTTAAAGGGGGTATCTGTGCCGTTCCTCTGCTCGATATGATTAGATATCATAAATTCTTGATTGCCCGTTATTGGATCCCTGAATATGGCGATCCTGACAAAGACCCCGATTTCCGTTACCTGCTTACCTATAGCCCTTATCATAACATTCGTCTAGGGTTAAACCATCCAACCCTTCTGGTTACAGCTGGAGCCAATGATGTGAGAGTTGACCCCGTTCATGCCAAGAAATTTGTCGCCGCTCTCCAAAATAATCCAGGTCAGATCTCCCCGGTTATGCTTTATATTGACTTTGAAAGCGGACATGGTTCTGGTAAGTCAACACAACAACTTATTGATGACCAAGAGTTTCAATGGAGATTTATGATGAATCTTGCTGGCATCAAATAAATTGTAGTCTTAGATGAGGATCATAATTAGTCTCTATACTATTTAGGATTACTCGAGATGTGCTAAATGGAGGCTTCCTTATAACTATTGAGGAGGCCTCCATTTTGTATACAGAGTTGACCCCTAACAGATAGAGCATTGTGATTATCACGCAAATTTCACGACCTTTGTAACGTATCCGATACAGATCATCTGATGATATTTATTCGAACCTTTCGTTCAGAGTTTCCGGCTCAAGTTGCCTTACTCTCATTAATTGCTGCACTGTTATGGGGCCACGCTTTTATCAGTCCGCCGCCGGTAAACCTTCAAACTGCCAGTAGTAGTCAGCAGTTTCTGCTCGAACCTTTTGTCGCCTATCCATTCGTCGGGGTTCTCCTTTCATTTGTGTTGATCGTTTCACAGGCTCTTATATTCAATCAGTTTCTTATAAGTACTGATTTTATTCAACGTAATACCCTATTCCCTGCATTTCTGTATATCCTTTTCTTTTCACATGCTCCCGGCTTACTACAAGTATCTGCGATGACTTTTATTACCCCTGTCATGTTGATCGTTTTGACTCAGATGATACGGTTAAGTAAGAAAGAGGGAGGCTATCCGATTGTCTTTTTTAGTTCTATTCTTGTGGTCTTGACTGCCTTGATTTATCCGGTGGCTATCTTTTTCATTGTTTTTATTTGGTTTTCTTTTGCCGTTAATGGCATTTGGACATGGCGGGAGTGGCTATTATCAATCCTTGGCCCCTTTGTTATTAGTCTATATATCTTGACTTATAGTCTTTGGAAGGGAACCCTTTTGGGTCTGGTAAGTGGGTTTAAGTTGGTCTATGAAGCACCCCTTACTACCGATCTTATTCCTACAATACCTGAGATTGTGATTATTATTGTTGCACTTTTTATTGCGATACAATCACTTCGTTCGGGGTTAGCTAATCGAATGGAGAGAGTGCTTAGTTACCGGAAAAATGTATGGACGTTTGTTTGGTTTACCTTGATTGCTTTGGCAGGTACTCCTTTTGCAGCAGGGTTAGTAAGAGAGCATCTAGCATTGGTGACCCTTCCTGTGGTGGCTCTTTCTTCCTCATACCTGTTAAGTATGAAATATCGACTGACCTATGAGTTACTATTAACACTGATCTTGGTAATGGCGATTCTGCAAAACACATCTGTTTTATGATTTCTCATCAACTCGCAAAATGGTACATTGAAAATCAGGTTGAAGCAGGATGTGATGAAGCGGGACGAGGCTGTTTGGCGGGACCAGTCTTTGCTGCTGCAGTGATATTGCCAAACGATTTTCCTTTTGAGTTTCTGGATGATTCGAAGAAGCTTAGTCGCAAACAAAGAGAGGTGGCTCGAAAGGAGATAGAGTCTAAGGCAATGGCATGGTGTGTTGAACAGGTCGAGGCGGACGAAATCGATGAGATCAATATTCTGAATGCTTCCATACTCGCCATGCACAAAGCATTGACTGGGTTGGCAATAAGACCCGATTTTATATTGGTTGATGGTAATCGCTTTAAGATCTATCATGATATTCCTCATCTCTGCATGATCAAGGGGGATGGCCGGTTTGCTTCCATAGCGGCAGCCAGCATTTTAGCTAAAACCCATCGAGATGATTTTATGCTTAGGCTCTCTGCTGAGTTTCCTGATTATGCCTGGAATAAAAATAAAGGGTATCCTACTCAAGAACATATTAGAGCTATTGATAAATACGGACAAACAGAATGGCATAGAAAGACATTTGTAGTAAAGAAACAGCTTAGCCTTGATTTTTAACCATTCTATGTTCCTGCACGGATGAATGTGTATACCTTTACACTAATTTTGCTTTTTACAGCAATAATTCAACGTTGACTGAGTATAATGACTTGACAAATATAGCGTTGCTATATCTGTAATGGGTTGGGTCACTGATAGAAATAAGGAGACAGGAATGAAAAGAAAGATCATCATTACCATCATAGTTTTAGTTTCATTGGTAACTATTGCCGGTATTTATTTGGGGTATGATTGGTTAACCCAAAAGAGATCCCAGCCAATCGAAGCCATACCTGTTGATGCCTCTGCATTACTCGAAGTGAATGGTCCGGCTAACCTTTGGGAAAAGCTTCATTCGGATAGCAAAGTCTGGTCTTCTTTAAGAACCACAGATCTCTTTTCTCGTTTGACTACCTTGATAGGTGCTATAGACACTACTCTTAAATCGGATGAGAGTCTTAACGAGGCATTTAAAACGAAGCAATTGATCATTTCTTTGCACCCCACTAGTGATACTTCAGCTGATTTTCTTTTTGTTATGCAGCTTCCTCAACCTCTTACCAGTAAGACGGTTGATCGCTTTATAAGTAAACATAGTATGGCTGTACCTGCCAGAGATACCCGTTTCCATGCCATTCTCTTTAAAGGAGCTAGCGAGCCATTTTTTTATACCATACAGAATGCTTTGTTTATTGGAAGTTATGATGTAACACTTCTTGATAAGGCCTCTGAACAATTGAAGAGAGGGTCTTCACTTCTGCAAGACCCGATCTTTTCCAGAGTTCATGAAACTGCCGGACGTAATGTGGATGCTCATCTTTATGTTCAGTTCTCTTCTTTACCTCAGGTCTTAAGTCATTTTTCGGCACGTGACTTTATCCCTGGCTTTGTGAAGCTGAAGCGATTTGCCCGATGGGCCGGATTAGATATCTCAGTAAAGAAGGATGAGGTGATGCTCAGTGGTTTCACGATGCCCATGAATCCCGATTTTCTTAACCTTTTCAAGAGTCAGGAGGCCGGAGAATCTCATACTATTGCTATGTTGCCTGCGTCTACAGCTTCCTATGCTTCATTTAGTTTTAGCGACTTTACACCCTTTGCTGATCAATACAATAATTATTTGTCGGCAGCGGTTGAGAAATCTTCCGAGTCAACGCTTCTTGATGCCTCAACTATTCAGAACCTTAAAGATGCAGACCTGTCGGAACTAACTGTGGCCTTGATCACGGGAAATGAACAAGAAGCTTCGGCAAATAGCCTGGTTTTACTCACAAGTAAAAACCCATCTCAACTTAAGGCCATGCTCGACGAATCAATTCCTTCGGCTCTTCAAGTGAATACCGTTAACATTAATGGCCATGAGTTAAGAAAGATCGATTTTCATCGTTTCTTTGGGAATTTCATGTATAACATGATTCCTGATATCACCGAAGCTTATTACTATCAACTGGATGATGTCTTCGTTTTTAGTCCATCGCCATTTACACTTCAAAATGCAATCATGGATTATCTAAAGGGTGAAACTCTTCTTAACTCGCCCGATTATAAGGATATATCAACAAATATTCAGACGATTGCCTCAATCTCGCTCTATTATAATCCTTGGCGATCAAAGATGTTTCACCACTTCTTCCTTGATAACCCTATTGCCGAAGATTTTGATGAGAGTCTTTCAACACTTCAGTCGATCGAGGGAGTTAGTTTGCAGTTCTCGAGCGACCAAGAGTTATTCTTCACCTCTATTCTAATCAGGGGTAAACAGAGCCCTGATTCTACCCAGAATTCATTATCTGTTCAAGCTGATGAAGACTCTGTCAATGCCTCGACCCTTAATGCTTCTGATACTTTGGATCTGACGCAAAGTGAAACACCTATTTCTTGGAATACAAAAATAGGTGCAACTATTACCGGAAAACCTTATTTGCTACCTGCTCACGCTCTTCCCGATAAGATGGTTCTCCTGGTTCATGATGCCGATAACAGAGTCTCTTTCGTTGATCTTTATGGAAAGATTCATTGGCAGATTCAATTGGAGGAACCCATTGTTGGGCAAATCTTCGCCGTTGATTATCTCAAAAATGGAAAGATACAATACCTGGTTAGTACTAACCAGTCTATTCATCTACTTGATGCCAAAGGAAGGGAAGTAAAGCCTTTCCCTATTAAGCTTTCAGCAAAGACCTCTATAGGAGCATCAGTTGTGAAACTAAAGGGTCTGGAATACAGAATTGTTGTTCCTCTAATCAATCAGAGAGTTGTGGCATATACACGCGATGGTAAACCAGATAAAAGTTGGTCACAACCTGAACTTGAGAAGCGGGTGAATTCTGATCCAATCCTATTGGAAAATAAAGGGAAAGAGTATTTAATATTCCCTCTGGAAAAGGGAAATGTTCTCATTACGGATAAGAATGGGAAACGCATAATGAATATCTCTAAATCTTTTACTAACGCTTCAAAGTCTGCTTTTTATATCAATGAAACCAATAATAAGGGAACAATGATTACCACCGATTCGGATGGTAACCTCGTCTATATCCCGAGTTCGGGTTCTGTCACTAAAACGGCCTTTAATAGCTTCTCAAATGATCATATCTTTCTTTATGAAGATACCGATGGCAATGGTGATAGAGACTTTCTATATGTAGATGGAAAGCAACTATATATCTATGACCGGATGAAAAACATCATCATGCAACACCATTTTACTTACAAGATTATAGATGCTCCTCAACTCATTAAACTTAAGGGCAAGAATACGATAATAGGTGTTTTTAGTCGTAAGTCGTCTGAGATTTACTTGTTGCAAGTAAAAGGAAGCAATGAGAACCAGCCAGTGTTACGAGGGAGTACCCCGTTTGTTGTAACCAAACCAACTTCCACTCGTTCGGCGCTTTTAATCACGGGTCAAGGAGAGTCGTTGAAGGCCTATGAGATCAGTGATTAATCGGCTTCTAACTGTAACTGTTGAATAACTTGCTTGCCCTGAATTACTCGTAGTAAAAAGTATGTGGTGTATTTGCGCTCTTTTGTGTTCAAAACACCAATATAATAGAGTGAGCCCTCTCCTGACCCCCCTTTATGGTTAATCTTAAATGAGGTAACTTTATTTTTGGTGAAGAAATTCTCAAGTATAACTTCTGCTTGCTCTTTACTAAAAAGTCCATCTGAACCTGGAATAGAGATGTTAACCTTCTCATTAAAGTACTTTACCAACTCACTGGCATTACCCTCTGCAACTGCCTTTGTAACTGCAGATGAAATATCCTTTGTCTGTCCTATACTGCTTTCTGGAAGAAAAAAGGTTCCAAAAAGAAATACAAAGAGGGTACTTAACCTATAAAAACCATATCTGGGTAAAATTTCCATCATCGCTGTATAAAAAATTATCAGGTTAGAAACACATCTGACCAGATGTAAACTATTTGGCAAATCTATAAAAGATGTTTCTAACCTGTGCTTTTTAATCGCAAAAAACGTGCCCTATAAGAAATGATTTATCTTTCCTTTATAAATAGTCGAAAGAAATGATCTCGCCAGATGGAAGGAAAACCTTAGAGATGCTCTATTTTTGCAAAACGCAGACCATAGAATAGGTTTTACCAATGATTCATTGGTTTTCGGTGATCTGTGCTATGGGTTGGATATCTCATCAGAAAAGAACAAGTAAAAAACAGACATGAAGATTAGTTTGATATTAACCGGTAAGACAACCGAGGAGTATATTCAGAATGGGTGTAAGATATACGAGTCACGTATAAACCGGTATTTACCCTTTGCACAGATGGTTGTGGCTGCGGAGGGTGCAAAAGGGCTGCCTCCGGTGACTGTTAATCAAAGAGAGGCGGTAAATCAACTTAAGGCTATTGAGTCAGTGGATTATCTAATCTTATTAGATGAAAATGGTAAGGAGCACTCATCGATTGAGTTTTCTCAGTTTTTGCAGCAAAGAATGAATCAAGGGATTAGACACTTGGCTTTTATGGTCGGAGGTGCTTATGGTTTTGATGAGGAGATTCGAAAAAGAGCCAATTATCAGCTCTCTCTATCTCGTATGACCTTTCCTCATCAGCTTATTCGACTGCTTTTTATGGAGCAACTCTATAGAGGTTTTACCATTCTTCGAAATGAACCTTATCATCATGCGTGAAAATAAATGTAATTAAACATACGTTTTATTAGTTGTTAAAAATGGTTCTTTAATTTTGTGTCTACCTGCATCAACAGCAACTTCCAATTGGCCTTGATTTCGCCATGAATGCAGGTCGATCGTAATCTTGATTGCGATTGATTTAAAGTTGGCGTGTCCCAGTTGGTGGATAAGAAATAGATAAATATCACATGCGTATCATGAAAAAACTACTGTCACTCCTTTTACTGCTTGTCATTATCGCAACCGGTAAGGCTCAAAAGACATCGGCATGGGAGGATCCCGGTGTTAGCTTTTCCAGAGCGATGGAACTTTTCGATCGAGAAAAGTATGCGGCAGCTCAGTCGCTGTTTGTTACTATCTCCTTACGTCAGGATTTAGTTAATAGTGAGATGAAGACTTTGGCTGAATATCATGCAGCTGAATGCGCTTTTAAACTCAAAAACATGGATGCCGGAACGCGATTGAATCAGTTTATTATTGATCATCCAACAAGCTCTAAGGTGAGTAGTGCCAGATTTAATCTTGGAAGATACTATTTTGATAGCAGTCAATGGAAGATGGCTAAGGAACAGCTTGCCATTGTTGATCCGGTTGACCTTCCCGTTACTGTTCTTCCTGAGTATTTCTTTAAACTGGGTTATTGCCAGATGCAAACCAAGGAAACACGTAATGCGATGAAGCATTTTGGAGATATCAAGGACGCAAAGAGTCCCTATAGTCAGGATGCTAGTTTTTATTATGGTTACCTGGCTTATAATGAGGGGTTGTATGAGACGGCATTAACCGAATTCAAAAAAGTGGCCGATCTTTCTCAGTTTAGTGAATCTGTCCCTTTTTATATTGCTCAGATCTATTATAAACAAGAACGTTATGAAGAGCTTCTTTCTGAAGGTACGCCATTAATCGAAAAATCTACCGGGGCTAAGAAGAGTCAGATTGCTCGTCTATGTGCCGATGCAAGCTTTAAGATGAGTCGCTGGAGTGAGGCTATCCGCTTTATGGAGATGTATCGGTCACAGAACAAAGGGAAAGTGGATCGGCGAGATGCTTATCTCTTAGGATATTCTGCCTATCAACTTCAGGATTATACTAAAGCAAAAGAGAACTTTGAGTTAGTGACCGATAGACAAGATACTCTTGCCCAAAACGCCTTTTACCATCTTGGCGACTGTTATATTAAAACCGGAAGTAAGCAGTTTGCTCAGAAAGCTTTCTTAGATGCCTATAAGCTGGCTTATGACCAGGTTAGTAAAGAAAATGCACTCTTTAATTATGCGAAACTCTCTTATGAGTTAGCTAGTGATCCGTATAACGAGGCAATCACCGCATTAAGAAAGTATGTTGATGAATTTCCGGGTTCTCCAAGAACAGATGAGGCTTATCAGTTTTTGGTAAATCTAGCTCTTATTACTAAAAACTACTCTGCAGCCTTACAGGCTCTTGATAATATACGTATCAAAGATAATCGGACTCGTGCAGCCAGACAGAAGATAACTTATTATAAGGCTACCTCATTGTTTAATGATAAGAAATATTCTGAAGCCATAAAACTCTACAAAGAGATCTCTACCCAGTCGTTTGACCCTGATATTCGTCTTCAAGCCCTCTATTGGTCGGCAGAAGCAAGCTATAGACTTGGCCTCTATTCTCAAGCGAATAGTGGATATGTCAGTTTTCTGGCAACTAAAGGAGCCCTTGACCGCCCGGAGTATATCCTCGCCCTATATGGGAATGGATATGCCTATTATAAAGTGAAGAACTACGATCAGGCGATTACCGAGTTCAGGAAGTTTTTATCGAATACGGCTAAGAAGGATCCCCAAATGGTTACCGATGCTCAACTTAGATTAGCCGACTGTTACTTCCTTCAACGTAATCTTTCCGAGGCAACTGCTTGGTATGAGAAAGCAGGCCGAAGTGGGGGTTTTGATGCTGACTATGCTCTGTTCCAATTAGGTTTAGCCAAAGGAGTTCAACGAGATTATCCGGCTAAAATATCTACTCTTCAAAGACTGATCACCGATTACTCTAAATCACCCTATGCCGATGATGCGGAGTATGAAATAGCCTTGACGGAATTAATCCAAGATAAGCCAGATGCCTCTATTGGCTCTCTTTCTCGGTTGTTAAGCAATTACCCTAATAGCAGTATGAAAAGTAGGGCTCTGCTTAGACGAGGGATTATCTATTACAATGTTGGAGAGAATGACAAGGCATTAACAGATCTCAAACAGGTCGTCTCGGGTTATCCTAAAACTCCTGAGTCGAAGGAGGCTTTGCAAACCATAAGTAACATCTATGTCGAGATGAATAATGTTCAGGAGTATCTTACCTATTTGCGGAATGTTCCTTCTGCATCAGATGGCATAAGTAAGCAAGACTCGTTAATATATATAGCCGCAGAAGGTCAGTATTTGAAAGGGGAGTGTTCCAAATCTGTTCCTGGATTTACAGATTATCTCACTAAATATCCTAAGGGACAATTTTCTCAGAGCGCTCGTTACTATCGTGCAGATTGTCTCTATAGATCGGGGGAGACTGAAAAAGCACTTCCTGATTTTGTTGAGGTGGCTACCGGTAATGAGTCAAGGTTCCTTGAAAATGCATTGGCTCGGGCTTCTGAGATCTTATTTAAGAAGGAGGAGTATCAAAAAGCATTGAGTTTTTATACAAGACTTGAGAAGAGAGCCGACAATAAGTATAATATCCTGGATGCTTTGCAAGGAATGATGCGTTGTTATCTGGTATTACAGAAACCAGATAGTGCTCTTCTAGCTGCTCAGAAGCTTTTAAGTGCTGAAAAGGTAACTGCTGACCAACTCGTTGAGGCACATCTTTCAGCCGGTAGGGCTTCTCTTGCTATGGGAAATACCACTCTGGCTGAGCGAGAGTTCAATATTACCAGAAACCTAAATCAGGCAGAGCCCGCTGCTCAGGCGGCTTACTGGATTGCCTACATCAGAGTTGGGGCAAAACAATGGAAGGAGGCCGAAAGAGCTGCTTACGAGGTAATCAATAACTATCCTGATTACGACCTTTGGAGAGTGAAAAGCTTCTTGCTCCTCGCCGATGTTTATGCTAATACAGGTAATGTTTATCAGGCTAGACAAACCCTTCAAAGTATTATCGATAATTATGAAGGAGAGGAAATAAAGAGCGAAGCAAAACAGATGCTTTCAAAGCTTCCTGCAACTGAAACGACTACAAATTAACGGTATCCGCTTATTGATTATGAATCAGCCACGATTGAACTTTACTTCAATAGAATTGATCCATACAAATTCAATTGGGCTTATTCCATTTGATCGCTAAAAAAGAATATTAAACATGAACAGACTATCTATAAATCAAGTGGCTTTCCTTTCGGCTCTTTGGGTTCTCTTCTTTGCCTCGTCTGCTTTTGCTCAGAATAAACCTACACAAGTGGAGGAAGTTACCATCATTGGGAACTTTACCCCTAAAGTAGCCGATGCGAATAAAATCGCCAAAAGTCCGATACTTAAAGACACTAGTATCGGGTTGCCTCCTATGACCTATGGCATCGTCTCCTCTCCAGCCAATTTTTCATATCCGGTAACGGATGTACAGCCGCCAAAACCCAAACCTCAGCCCGATCCCGTATTTGGAAGAAACTACCTTAGACTTGGTTTCGGTAACTATACCACCCCGTATGTCGAGTTTTTTGCCGGTAAGACTCAATCTAAATCGGCTGCCTTTGATATACACTTCAAGCACCTATCCAGTAAAGGAGATATTAGTGACTACTATGAGAATGGGTATAGTCAAAACGATTTAAATATTAATGGAAAGATCCTAACCAAGAAATATGCTGTTTCTTTTGGCGGGGACTATAATCGAAATAGTATACAATACTATGGGTTTAAGCCAGCTCAATTCGATTCACTGCGTCTTCCCTCTGCTGATAGCCTTAAACAAGTGACTAATTTGTTTACTCTTAAGGCCAAGTTTGAGAGTTTGAAAGGAGCTGCAAAGCTTCATCATGCCTTTGGGGCTGAAGTTAATTATATGGTAGATCATTACGATGCAACAGAGCTTTTAATCAACCTTGATGGGATGTTAGATGCAGAGGTTTCGTTGCTTGATGGCTCAATTTCTCAGACTATAGGTCTTGGTTTGAACTTTAAGAATCTTAATAATCAATGGGAAGTGCTAGATTCAAAAAGTAGGATGCTTTTTACTTTGAATCCATACTACAATGCGGAGTTTAATGAATACTCACTTCATGTCGGGGCAAAAATCTTTATGGCTGATGATTCATCCTCTTCCCTCTATTTTGCACCTGATGTTAGGGCTTCGATTAATGCTATACCTGGTGTTCTTCGACTCTATGCCGGTTTAACTGGCGAGATCCATACGAATAGCCTGAAAGATCTCTATCAGGTTAATCCATACCTTATGGCAACAGATAGGCTCCTTTTTAGCCGTAATCTCTTTGATTTTTATGGAGGTGTTAATGCTTCGCTATCCAAGTTCATTGATTTAAACTCATGGATTGTAGTTGGTACTATAGAGAATAAGGCTCAGTTTTTTCATCCATATCAATATGTGCCATACAACAGAATCGCCATACTATACGATGATGTTAAACGAATTAGATTGAATGCAGAAGTAACCTATCAACAAAAAGATAAATTCAGGATGGTAGCCGGTGCTGCATGGCAATCCGGAACACCAGATAAGCAGGCTGAAGTTTGGTATTTCTCGTCTATTGAAGCATGGTTAAATGGACAGATCAACCTGTTCCCTGATTTTATTGCTAAAGCTTCTCTAAAGTATTTTAGTCAAATGAAGTCGCTCTATTATTACAGTCAAACTATTAATGGTACTCCCACACTTTCTGCTGAGTTGAAAAAGATTGATGGTTATGCCGATTTAAGTCTCGGTGCTGAGTATCGACTAACTCCAAAGTTTTCTCTCTTTCTGGATATAAATAATGTCTTTGGTTCGAACTATGAGTATTGGTATAACTATCCTCATTATGGGATAAATGTTCTCGGCGGTTTAACCTTTTCTTTCTGATATTGAAGATAGATCCTATATAGGCACAAAAAGTTAGGGCCGAATCACTTCATGGAGATTCGGCCCTTTTGATTTTTATCTTCTGATGCGTTTATTTCTTTGATTTTGGTATAGCCGTTTGTCGGGTAATAATTCACTAAGGTTATACTTAATTCCGATGGAAGGCATAACTAATAAATCATTATTCTCGCCGCCAAAGAAGGCATCGATTCGATCGGTTTGGAGTTTATAGACTAAGAATTCCAAGGTGATATCAAAACGAGGGGTAAGGTATTTGTTCAGACCGAATCCAAAATAGAAGGTAGATTCATTAGAGGGAGTGTCTTGCCATTCATATTCCACAATCTGTTCTCCGGTTGTGGCATTCTCTAGTTGGGATCTGATATGAACCAGTCCCCCTCCAATAAGGCCATACAAGTAAATATCAGAATAAGTTTCATACGGCAGGCTTAATAGATTTACAAAATCAATAAGTATGTTGGCTCCTAAAGTGATAACCCAGCCATTGGTACGACGGTTTAATTCCTCGGAAGTAGCACCAAAGCCAAGGTATGATAACCTGCCTTGAAAAGCCATATAAGAGGTGAGTTTGTTTCCTAAAACTAACTGTATGCCAGGCCCACTTTCATTCCACATCTTTTTTAATGGATCACTATCGTACTTACTTAGGTCTCCATAATACATAGTAGGTCCAACCATTACACTTGCTTGCCAGTTATTGGTTACCAGTTTTTCAAAGCTACTTTTGCCCCTTTTATAGCGCGATCTGCTTTGTGCATTTGTTGTTTCAGGAAGTATTAAAAGTAGCGTCACTAATACTGTAAACACAGTATATAGTTGACGAAGTTTGAGGTTTGCCTTTATTGTCATATGCTTTGTTATACCGTGTCGGAAACGTAAATGTTTCAAAGTTGCCTTTAGTTCAACGTAAACAATTAGTAAAATGGTATCTTCTCTAATTTAAAACCGACAGTTCTTAAAAGTTGCTTCTTTGGTGATTATTTCCCAACCTTCTGCGCTATAAAGATACTAATCTCGTATAATCCATATAAGGGTAAAAAAACCATAATCTGACTAAAAACATCAGGAGGGGTAATTATTCCGGCAATTATCAAAATAACAACAATCATGAATCTTCTTTGTTTACGCATAAAGGCTGCTGTGACTATCCCTAGTCTTGCAAGAAACCAAACAATAACGGGTAGTTCAAAGACTAATCCTACAGAAAAACTTAAAGAGGCGACGGTGCTAATGTAGCTACTGAGTGCTACCTGATTGTGAACGCTACCTGATACTTGATAGGTTCCTAAGAAATTGATGGTTAATGGAACCAGTAAGTAGTACGAGAACAGAACTCCACAGATAAATAAAAAAGAGACGATAAGAACTCCTCCTCTGGCTGCTCGTCGTTCCTGATCCTTTAGTGCTGGTTTAATGAATCGCCAAGCTTCCCAAAGAACATAGGGTATTGAAATAATTAGACCAGCCATGCCTGAGATGTACATATGGGTCATGAATTGCCCCGACATGGTGATGTTTATAATCTCGAGCCCTGAGTTGTCCATACATAATGAAGGAACCGCCAACCATTGTCCTAATCTGCATAACCATACAGTGGTAGGAAAATCATTACTCAATGGCCATAAAATTACCTGATCAAAGAGAAAATCTCGATTTAGAAAAGCGATGATAGCAAACACGGCTACCGCCAACGCAGCCCTCATCAGATGCCACCTAAGCTCATCTATGTGATCCCAAAAGCCCATCACTTTTGTGGGATTTTTTGCTTCAGGCCGCTTCTTGTTTGACTGTACCTCTTCCAATTGCTGTAAATTTGACCAAATTTACAAAAAGCGAGAGAAGCTGCAATCTTTTAGATTGACGTAATTTAGCACCAAAACAAAAGGAATGATTGACGAGGAGTTTACAAGAAAAGAGACCGCTCAAAGAGTAGCAGACTTAATAATGGCTTCAGCTAGAACCGCCCCGAAAGCTCGTGGTGTCGATACTTTATGGATTGCCAAAGCTGAACCTGATGAGATAACTATACTTGCCCAAGCAATGTTTCAATACTCTGAAGCTTACCATTTGCCTTTCTTTAAACGGGATGCCGAAAATATCCTGAAGGCTGATGCTCTTATACTGCTTGGAACTCGTTTGGAAACCAGGGGTATCAGTTGGTGTTCATACTGTGGCTTTGCGAATTGCGCCGTGAAAATGACTAACCCTTCCGCTCCATGCGCTTTTAACCTAACCGATCTTGGTATTGCTGCCGGAGCAGCTGCTGCGACTGCCGCTCTGCATCATGTCGATAACCGTATCATGTTTTCAGTCGGTAAGGCTGCTATTGAAGCAAAATTGATCCCTCCTGATGTTAAAGTGTGTTATGCTATCCCTCTAAGTATCTCAGCTAAAAGTCCATTCTTCGATAGGTAATTCAGAGGTGCTTTTAACCTTTCTTCCAATCACCTGAATATTGAATTCTGATTTTTGAATCTGAATCCTCTATTTCATCCTCAAATACCACCCCTCTGCGAGTTTTTGGTATTGTTCTGAGGTGGTTCCTTGGGCGGTTCTAAGGATTAGCTGTTTGTATTCGGTTTTCAGGTTGTTTCGGCAGAATTCTAGGATGATTCTTACGGGTTTTCTTCCTTCTATTGGGATTATTTCAGTGCAGTGGATAAGACCTAATCCAACTTTATTCATCTCACGTACGAAAGCTGCTTTTTGGTCAGCGGGGAGAATGACACTGATTCTTCCGTCTTGTTTAAGAAGATTTGCTGAGGCGGAGGCGAATTGATCAAAAGGGAGAGTGTCGGTATGCCTGGCTCTGTTGCGTTTGTCGTTAGGGCCTTTGAGGCTATTGGTGAAGAAAGGAGGGTTAGAGAAAATTAAACTAAATTGTCGAGAGGATTGGGATGCTAATTGTTGGAGGGTTGTTTGTTTGAATGCTAAACGATCACTCCATATAGAGTTGTTGAAGTTTTCTTCCGTGTCTAAAAGAGATTGCTCATCAGGATCGATGGCAAGTATGTTACCTACAGTTCGTTCAGCTATCAAGAGGCTAATAACTCCACATCCACATCCGACTTCTAGCATATCACCTTGGCTATGACAGGAGGTTAATAAGCCTAGTAGTACGGCATCAGTTCCAACTTTCATTGATGAGCGATCGTGTCTAACCGAGAACCTTTTGAAATGGAAATAACGGTCTTTTATTTGGGGTTCACCGGCAGTTTGCATGTTTAATTATGCTTTTCATTAACTCTGATTATACCTGTAGGTAGAGTTCAAGGAGTCCATCAGGCATTTCGATGATCAGTTGGCGTTCTTTTCGTTTTATTTCTATGATAAATTTATCATTAACGGGGATTAGAATCTCTTTTCCTTCATGATCAACTGAGAAAAGAGGATTAACCGATAGATCAATTATTTCGGTAAGCGGACCAATTTCACCCTTATTGATATCAATAACCATGAAGCCTTTTACCTCGTGATAATAGAATTTTTTGCCCTCTAGTTTTGGTAAGTTTTTTAATGGTAACCATAAGGTACACCCTTGAAGATAGTTGGCATCTTCCTGCGTGTCAATGTCTTCAAACTTAACAAAGACTTGTTGTTTGGCACCTGGGTCAAGAGAGGTTATAAAATAAGGAATTAACTCATCACCTAATTCAACAAGAACACTCTTGAGTTGATAATAGTCTGAGGGTTGATCAACATCAAGAAATAAGACTAACCCACCTTTAGTGCCATGAGTACGGCTAATAATACCTAATTCAAAGCAATCTTCCTTACGCATGTTCTTAACTTAGTTTTTACAAAGGTACAACAGTCAATTAATTGCTTAGCTCATTTTTTCTAAAAGAAAAAGTCCGGAAATCAATTGACTTCCGGACTCTTTAATCGATGCCTCTGAAATTACTCAGCAGGAGTCTCAGTTGATTCAGCAACTTCACCTTCTGGTTGAGGAAGAGCGGCGGCAGCAGCTTCTGCACGTTTACGTGAGATAGCTTGAGCGCGTTCTTCATTCTTCTTTACTTCAGCTGCAACTAAGCTCTTCTTAAGATCACGTGCCTTTTGATCTTTTTCGCTAAGCTTGCTTCTGAGCTTGTTTTGCTTTTCTGCCATCCAAGCGTCGAATTTTGCTTCAGCTTGTTCAAGAGTTAATGCACCCTTGGTTACGCCTTTTAAAAGGTGATGTTTCATCATTACACCTTCGCGTGAAAGCAATGAACGTACGGTGTCAGATGGTTGAGCACCATTCTGAAGCCATTGCAATGCTTTGTCCATGCTGAGGACGACTTGGGCAGGATCAGCAATTGGATTGTATGTTCCAATCTTTTCAATAAAACGGCCATCACGTGGTGCACGACCATCGGCCACTACGATATGATAAAAAGGACGACCCTTCTTACCAAAACGTTGCAATCTCATTCTAACTGCCATAGAATAGAATATTTAAGTGTTTTTAAAATGGGGTGCAAAGTTCCTACTTTTTTATCACAATTACAAGTGTTTAGGGAATTATTTTGGGAAGGTGGCTACAGAAGGTTAGCTGCTGGGGGCTCAATGTTTTTTTTGTAATGGTTTTGTGCTTAGTCTATTAAGAGTACCCCTTCGCTTCCGCTCCGTATCCTCTCCCTTTCTTCCCCTCGTAGAATTGATAAATGACTTGTTTTTTCAGAGATGTTTTATTTGCTGCTTACGGTTTTTGGTCTTTTTCTGATCATCTATTAAACCCTTTTGTTTTTGGACAATAACCGTTTCCATGAGATTAAAATTCCTTTGATGTTTGTTATCGCTATTTGTAAACTCCGCAGTAAGCCACTTTTGCGTGGTGAAAATATGGAGAGGATATGGAGAGGAAGCGAAGAGGTGTTAGTGGATAGCTGAAAATCAGTGGGGTATTTTTGTGGAGGTTGTGGCAATAGAGGGTTGGACTTTTAGCTAACGCTATACTGGTTGTGATCAAAATAACCTTTATGGCTTTCATGTCTGCCCTACTATCGTTAACTTTACACAACACTTAATCCTACTGACTTAAACGTTACAATTGAAAATAAAATGCCTGAATTCACGCACTTACACGTTCATACCCAGTATTCAATCTTAGATGGAGCTGCAAAGATTAAAGATCTTATCAAGAAGACGAAAGAGAGTGGGATGAAGGCTTTAGCTATTACCGACCATGGTAATATGTATGGGGTAATGTATTTCATGAAGGAGGCTAAGGCGCAAGGGATAAAACCTATAATCGGATGTGAGACCTATGTTGCTCATAATAGTCGATTTGAAAAGAATAACCGTGGACATCATTTGATTCTTTTGGCAAAGAATATGGAGGGTTATCGTAATCTGTCTATTCTTGCTACGCTTGGTTTTAAGGAGGGTTTTTACTACAATCCTCGAATAGATAAAGAGATTCTCAGGAAGCATAGTAAAGGGCTTATTGCCTCCTCGGCATGCTTGGGAGGTGAGATTCCTCAGGCAATTCTTAATAATGATCTTCAAGCAGCCCATGCTGCTATTGAAGAGTTTAAAGAAATCTTTGGGGAGGATTTCTTTTTAGAACTCATGGATCATGGTCTGCCAGAGCAAAAACAGGTTAATAAGGTTCTTGTTGAGTTGGCCAAAGAACATGATGTAAACATAATCGCCACAAATGATGTACACTTTGTAAATAAAGAGGATGCTCGTCCGCATCATATCCTAATTTGTTTGAATACCCAGACGAGTATTGATGACGATGGGGGTCTACTTTATTCAGGTAATGAGTATCTGAGAACACCTGATGAGATGGCTGAGCTCTTTGCGGATCATCCAGAGGCATTGAGTAATACGATGCTTGTAGCAGATAGGGTGGAAGAGTTCAAATTGGAACATGATATTTTACTTCCGAAGTTTGAACTTCCTGATCCTTTTGATAATCAAGATGATTATTTAGCTTTTCTCACGTATGAGGGGGCCAAAAAGAGATATCCTGATTTATTACCAGAGATTAAGGAGCGAATAGATTTTGAATTAGCAACAATCAAGAGGATGGGTTTTCCCGGTTATTTTCTGATTGTTCAGGATTTCATTGCGGCAGCAAGAAAGATGGGTGTGATGGTAGGGCCAGGACGTGGGTCTGCTGCTGGGTCGGCTGTAGCATATTGCTTAGGAATTACTAATATAGATCCCATTAAGTATAAGCTTCTATTTGAGAGGTTTTTAAATCCGGAGCGTATCTCAATGCCTGATATCGATGTTGATTTTGATGATGAAGGGCGTGATAGTGTTTTGAAGTATGTAATTGATAAATATGGGGAAGATCATGTAGCCCAGATCATCACTTTTGGAACGATGGCTGCAAAGTTAGCTATTCGGGATGTGGCACGTGTTTTAAAGTTGCCATTACCCGAGGCTGATCGCCTGGCTAAATTGGTTCCTGATAAGCCGGGTACAACGCTTGCCGAGGCTTTTAAAGAGGTAAGTGATCTTCAGCGTGCGCGTGAAGGTGATGATGAGCTTATTCGTCAGACGTTGAACTATGCTGAAAGGCTTGAGGGGTCTGCTCGTCAGACAGGAACGCATGCTTGTGGCGTAATTATCGGACCAGAGGATCTGAAAAATTATGTGCCCTTGGCTACCGCCAAAGACTCTCTGATGATGGTGACTCAGTATGATGGAAAGTTTGTTGAGAGTGTTGGGTTGTTGAAGATGGACTTTCTTGGGTTACGAACGCTTACTATTATTAAGGAGGCAATAAATAATATTAAGGAAAGACATAAAAAAGAGATCGATATTGATCATATTCCTCTGGATGATGCACTAACCTTTGAACTTTTCCAACGTGGTGATACTATAGGGATATTCCAGTTTGAGTCTGATGGAATGCGGCTGTATATGAAGGATCTTAAGCCGACCACCCTTGAGGATTTAATTGCCATGAATGCACTGTATAGGCCAGGTCCTTTAGAGTATATTCCTGATTTTATCGATAGGAAACATGGCCGTAAAGCGATAGCCTATGATCTTCCAGATATGGAGGAGTATTTAAAGGAGACTTATGGTGTTACGGTTTATCAGGAGCAGGTTATGCTTTTGTCACAGAAGTTAGCCGGTTTTACCAAGGGTGATGCTGATGTTCTGCGTAAAGCTATGGGAAAGAAAGACCGTGCTACTCTTGACAAGCTGAAACCACGTTTTATTCAACAAGCCGGAGAGAAAGGTCACCCTAAAGAGGTTTTGGAGAAGATCTGGACCGACTGGGAAGCCTTTGCCTCTTATGCTTTCAATAAATCGCACAGTACTTGCTACGCATGGTTAGCGTATCAAACGGCCTATCTAAAAGCTCATTATCCTGCCGAGTTTATGGCTGCCGTTTTAACGCATAACTTAGGTGAAATAAAGAAAATTGCTTTCTATATCGATGAAGCCAGGCATTCTGGTTTGGATGTGCTCGGCCCTGATGTGAATGAAAGTCGTCCGAACTTCTTTGTTAATAGTAAAGGACAGATTCGGTTTGGATTAAAAGCGATTAAAGGGCTCGGAGAAGGCGCTGTTTTAAGTCTTCTGGAAGAACGTACCAAGAATGGCCCATATAAGAATCTTAATGATTTCCTGTTACGTCTAAATTATCGATCGATTAATAGAAAAGGGTTAGAATGTCTTGTAATGGCCGGAGCGTTAGAGTGTTTTGAAGAGACTCACCGAGCTCAATATTTTTATCAGGAGAAGCCGGAAGATCCTATTCATCTCGATAAAATTATCAGAATGGCATCTCAGCATCTCGAAAGACAAAACTCAAATCAGGTTTCTCTCTTTGGTGATGTAGAAGAGTATACAGCCCCTGTCTTTGAGATGCCCTTCTGTGAAAGGTGGTCTAAAGGAGAGCAACTTAAGCATGAGAAGGAGGTTACAGGTTTTTATATCTCAGGTCATCCCTTAGACGAATTTAAAATTGAGATCGATAACTTTGCAAATGTTAATCTTTCTGAACTGAAGAATAATCTTGCGAAGTATCAGGATAAGGAGGTCTACTTCGCTGGGATGATCTCTGATGTTAAACATAAGATAGCTAAAAACGGTAAACCGTTTGGCTCATTTAATATTGATGACTTCGACGATACCATGTCTTTTTCGGTCTTCTCTGAAGAGTATGCCAAGATTAAAAGCTATCTGGAGCTAAACTATAATGTTCTTTTTAAAGCCAAAGTGCAAAAAAGCTTTCGGGGTGAGATGCTTGAAGTGAAAATTGTGGATGCAAGGTTCCTTGCAGCAGTCTTGGATCAACTGGCTGATGGAATAAAGTTGGAAATCCCGATTGGTGCTATAACATCAAACATGGTTGCAAGTCTAGAGTCTGCTGCTAAGAATTATCAAGGAAAATGTCCGGTGCAAATAGTGATTCATAATATTAAGGAGAAGCAATCCCTCTTTTTAAGACCAAGAAAAATTAGGGTTGCGCCTAGTGAGTTCTTAAAGTCAATAAGGGAAATAGAACATATTAGTTTATCGTTAACACGTAAATTATTCTAATCATGTATGTTCTTTTTCAGTAATTTTGACGGAGAAAAGTTGTGGGAGGAGATCCTCTACAGTTATGAAGATGATCACTCTCTGTAAACGACTTTTTGATGGAATAGGAATAAACAAGATACAAACACGATAATTAAATTAAATCCATTAAACATGGCATTAAGTATTACTGACGCTAACTTTGCTGAGTTGGTTGAGAATAGCGACAAACCCGTTGTTCTTGATTTCTGGGCTGAATGGTGTGGCCCATGCAGAATGATTGCACCTCATATTGAAAAGATGGCTAACGATTATGAAGGTCGTGCCGTTATTGGTAAGGTAGATGTTGATAATAATCCCGGCCTTACTGCAAAATTTGGGGTAAGAAATATCCCGACTGTTATCTTCTTGAAAGGTGGCGAAATATCAGATAAAGCAGTTGGTAATATGCCGCTGGCCTCTCTGGTCGCTAAACTGGAAAAGTTATTTTAATACAGTCGCCTCATGATCTATAAGGCCTGGTGTGTTTTTATACTTCAGGCCTTTTTCTTTAACCCTTTTTCTAAATGCCGGTAGATCCAATTAGAATACAGCCATTAAGTAAGTTAGAGTTCTTTGCCCGACAAGTGGTTGAGGGCTTTCTCACTGGATTACACCGTAGTCCGTTTCATGGATTCTCTGTCGAATTTGCAGAGCATCGGTTGTATAATACCGGCGAATCTACCCGTTATATCGATTGGAAGCTATATGGTAAAACGGATAAACTCTTTGTCAAACGCTTTGAAGAGGAGACCAATCTCCGTTGTCAACTGGTGATCGATACCTCTGCTTCTATGTTTTATCCGGTGCAAAAAAACCGATCAATAGAGACCCCTGATAAATTAATGTTTTCAGCTTATTCTGCAGCTGCCTTAGCTTATCTGTTTAGACGACAACGTGATGCCGTTGGACTAACTACTTTTTCCTCTGCTATTGATTATAATTTGGCTGCCAGATCAGGAAAAGTTCATATGCAGAACTTGTTAAGTCAGCTTGATCTACTAACCTCTACTCAAAGAAATAGCTCTCCTCATATTACTGATGCAGCTACCACCTTGCATTATATTGCTGAAACGGTTCATAAAAGATCTCTAATTGTTCTCTTTAGCGATATGTTTGACTCTTCATCAAACTTTGAGAACCTCTTTCAGGGATTGCAACACTTGAAGCATAAGCATCATGAGGTGATCTTGTTTCAGGTCGTTGATAAGAAACATGAGCTAACCTTTGACTTCCCCAATCGACCCACTCGCTTTATCGATATTGAATCGGGTACTCAGCTTCGTCTTAATCCTGCCGAGATTAAAGAGGCATACCTGCAGAGCAGCAGTGCCTTTATGAATGAACTTAAATATCGTTGTAATCAATATAAAATCGACCTTATTGAGGCAGATATCAATAAAGGTTTTGAGCAAATTATATTACCTTACCTGATGAAAAGGAGTAGACTCTATTAATATTGGAGTTCCATCACAATACCTCTCAAACGAATGGTTTTTAGCAGTATAATTTTTTTACTCTACTTTCTGCCTCTCTTTTTTATCGTTTATTACTTCTTACCTATTCGTCTCCGCAATCTTTGGATCGTTTTAGGTAGCATATTCTTCTATAGCTGGGGTGCTCCTAAATTTATCATGGTCATTTTAGGAACAACTCTTCTCGACTTTTTCCTGGTAAAATGGATGGATAAGACGCAAGAGGGTAATAGGAAAAAGGCTGTTCTTACCATTATCGTTCTAATAAATATAGGATTACTAGTGTATTTTAAATATAGTAATTTCTTTATTGAAAACCTAAATGAGATGCTGGCTCTTATTGGTGTCTCGGGTGTTCATTGGACGAAGCTGGTTCTTCCGATTGGGATCTCTTTTTACACGTTTGAGACGATTACTTATGTTGTTGATGTCTATCGAAAGGTTCATAAACCTCTCGATAATTATCTTGATTATCAACTTTACATCATACTCTTTCCAAAGCTGATAGCTGGCCCTATCGTCAGATATCATGATTTAGCCGACCAAATAACCGATAGATCACGAAATGAAAACCTGGAGTATCGATTGACAGGTTTTTATAGGTTTATAATTGGTTTATCAAAAAAGATCTTTATCGCTAATGTGTTGGGCAAGCATGCCGATTTGGTATTATCCACAGATCTAGCTTCATTAGATACCGCATCTGCCTGGTCAGGTCTGCTTGCGTATGCTTTTCAAATATACTTTGACTTCTCAGGTTATTCGGATATGGCTATCGGGTTATGTCGCATGATGGGTTTTGTTATCCCTGAGAACTTTAATAGTCCATATGTTTCATCCAGTATTACTGATTATTGGCGACGGTGGCATATCTCTTTAGGTTCCTGGATGAAGAACTATCTATATATTCCACTCGGAGGAAATAGGGTTTCAAATTATCGGCACTATTTGAATCTTTGGTTAGTTTTTCTAGCTTCGGGATTTTGGCATGGTGCATCATGGAATTTTATCATCTGGGGAGCCTGGCATGGGTTGTTTCTGGTTATAGAAAGAGCCTTTTTATTGTCGTGGTATCAACGAGCAGGTCGTTTTGTAGGTGCGTTTTTTACTTTCTTCTTCATCTTTGTCGGATGGGTGTTGTTTCGTACGGAAACACTATCAGAGGCTATAATCTTATATGAGAGACTCTTTGTTTTTACTCAGGGCTTCGCTTTTAAGCCGGATTTAGAGTTTGTAGTCATTTTTATAGTTGCTGTCTTTTTCTCGTTTTTTGCATGGTCTGATGCCGGGGCAAGAATACAAGAGCGGGTTTTTGCTATTAGAATACCTTTTAAATATCATATTATCGCAACTTTTTTTTCCGTACTCCTTTTTATTCTCTGTTTGAGTGCTCTTTCAATAAGTAACTTTAACCCTTTTATCTATTTCAGATTTTGATGGAAAAGCGTGGCAATATGAAATATAAAATTCTATTCAGTATTATCTTTTTGATAATCTGTTTGCCAATATTTCAGCAATTCCTTCATTTTGTTGGTGAGCGGTCACTTCAGGGTTCTGTTGAGTATAAATCACCACCAATTTTTTCACTAAGTGGGTGGATGAGTGGTGATTATCAGAAGAAACAAGAGGATTTTCTAACCAGTGATTTTGGATTTCATAATACTCTGGTTAGAGTTAATAATCAGCTTTCTTATTTCTTGTTTAAGAAGCCACATGCGCGAGGCGTTGTCTTAGGGACTAATGGGTATCTTTATGAACAGATTTATATTGATGCTTTAAATGGTACCGACTTCAGAGGTAGGGATACTATTCAGATTACAGTTCAGAAGTTAAGAAGTATCAACGATACCCTTACTAAGCTTAACAAACATCTCGTTGTCTGTTTAGCTCCAGGAAAAGCCTCATTCTATCCTGAATTTATTCCTGATCACCTTAAGAGGAAACAAGGTGAGACTAATGTGGGGGCCTATCGCGAATTGCTTTCTTTGACTCCAATTCCGGTGGTTGATTTTCATTCCTATTTTACCAATAAAAAAGGGGAGTTAGATTATGATGTTTATCTTAAAAACGGGATTCATTGGACGACCTATTCGGCCTATATTGCATCTGACTCTTTGCTTCGTTTTTTTGAAGTTTTATTAAAGAGAAAATTGCCGGGAATAAGGTGTAAATCACGTAGTATCAAGACGGCTTCAGATAGTGATCAAGATATACTATTAGGCTTGAATTTGTTGTGGGAGCCCCAACGTGAGGTTGCAGAATACCCTTATCTGGAGGTTGTTGATACAATAGGAAGAGAGAAGCCCTCGATTCTGGTGATAGCCGATAGTTATTATCGGACAATCTACAATCTTGATATCGATGCTTGCTTTGAGAAAAGCTCCTTTTGGTATTATAATAAGCAGGTTTTCCCGGAAAGTCGAACCAAGTTGACTTATACAAAAGATTTATCTGTTAAAGAGGAGGTTAAGAAGTATGATATTATAATGCTGATGGCAACCGATGGTACTATAGGGAATCTGGGTTGGGGTGCAATAGATACCCTATATCAAATCTATTTTCCGAAGGTACATAAGAGGGAATCTGCTTCAGAGCTTTGATATTAAAACACTTTTAATGGATTTGTATTGGATTATTCAAAAAAATAGGTTTACACAGTTTTGTGTAAACCTATTTTAGGGTAAAGGGTTCTATTTTTCTTTGATTAATCCTCGTCTAAAGGCAGCCACCAACATTTTCAATTCGCGGATCTGTCGTTTTAGTTCCTGGCCGATATCGGTATCAGCTACTCTGATTCGGTTATGATGTTGCTCTATAATATGACGATGAGAGACAATGTCATGTTCCTCTTCGATGGCTTTTTGAGTGGATCCAAAAGCGGTATGTTCAACCAGTACCATGCTATAGGAGTTGAAGATTAGGGTGTAACCTGCGATTCCTGTTTCTTTTTGGTATGGGATAGAAATTCCACCGTCGATGACCAGAAGCCGTCCACCCGCTTTTACTGGCTTCTCTCCTTTTCCGACTTTTACCGGAGTGTGGCCATTGATAATATGACCTTTGTTAGGATCGAGATTGAATTCTGTCAGGATCTTTTTAGCGATCTCTTCATTATCTCTCAGTTTATAGTAGGGGTTTCTTGGTTCGGAGTGTGCTTCTTTATCCTTAATGTAATAACGTTCAAAGGTGGTCATTTTGGTTTTCCCGAATAATGGGGATAATGGTCCACACCAGAGATACCACAGGTAGTCGAGATCTTTTTGTTTTGCTCCTTTTCCATTACGGTTTAGGAATGCACGCCGTGCAATTCGGTCGAATTGGTCGCATAAAGCTTTGCCATTGACTAGTTTTCCATCTACCCTCATGTCGGTAAAGGAACCATCTTCTTTCATCGGGATGCAGCCATGGTACATCAGGTTTCCGTTAAAGGTGTAATACATACCACCTTTGGTGTAAAGAAACTCAATATGACGTTGAAGTTTCTCGCTGTTTAAGAAAGAATCTCTGAGTTTGAGTATAACAGAGGCCTCTTCCTCGGTTAGTTCGAAGGGTTTTTTGGGGTCAATGGTTGGGAAACGAGCATCGGTTAGTGGCCATTCTTTTCCTTCAATGACGATGATTCCTTTTTCATAGTCAATCTTGTCAAGTAGGGTTCTGTTATCCATCTCAAAATCGGGGTTACGTAGAATGGCTTGTGCTTCTAGTTTAAACTGGATAATAGAGATGGCCTTATGCATCTGTTTGACTAGGGTAATGTTTGCCGATTGCACATCATTTGGCCCAACTGTTTTTGGTATAAAGTCTAAGCACGGGTCGTTAGCATAAGTTTCCATTGCAAAGGTTGCCAGAGGAAGAAGATTTATGCCATAGGCATCCTCAATGGTGTCAAGATTCTCGTATCGGGCAGAGATACGGAGTACAGTTGCGATAAGCAAATCAGAGCCTGCTGCAGCTCCCATCCAAATAATGTCGTGGTTCCCCCATTGAATATCCACATCATGATGATGCATTATCGCATCCATCACTTTATCGGCTGCCGGACCTCTGTCGAAGATGTCTCCAATAATATGAAGTCTATCAATCAACATACGCTGAATAAAACGACAAAGTGCAATGACAAAGGCCTTTGCTCTGTCAATGCGAATGATACTATCCAAAATGCCAATTACGTAATCTTGCTTATTGGGGCCGGTCTCATTGAGCAACTCCTCGATGATATAGGCAAAGTCGCAAGGAAGTGCCTTTCTCACTTTTGAACGGGTATACTTTATTGACGCCGATCGAGCCACCTCGACGAGACGCTGTAAGGCTATCATATAGAACTCTTCGGTGTTGTGTTCGTCACGAAGGAGTAGTTCAAGCTTCTCCTCCGGATAATAGATTAAGGTGGCCAGTCTGCGTTTTTCCGACTCTCTGATCCGACTTCCAAAAACATCCTCAATCTTACGCCTGACTACTCCCGATGCGTTTCTTAGAAAGTGGCTAAAGGTTTCATATTCTGCATGAATATCGGTCAGAAAGTGCTCCGTTCCTTTGGGTAAAGTTAAGATAGCCTCAAGGTTAATGATTTCTGAACTAGCCGCCTGTATGTTGGGAAATTTCTCCGATAAAAGTTTTAGATACCGCAGCTCTTTTTCTATAGCAGCAGTGCTTACTTCTTCCGTTTTTTGACTCATGTCTAACTAATTTGGTTTTCCGCGATTACATGAATTAGTCTTGATGGTTTGAATTAATACCTATTTCTTTCTGTGGTTGGTTCCAATCATGGCTAATTCATGTTAGTTGTCGTTGTGTCTCTGTATAAAAGGGTGTCACGCAACGGTTTTTTTCGAAAACGATTGCATTGACGTTACAAAAGAACGAAAAAAATCCCGAAGGGTTCATTTTGACGGAATTTTAAGTGGCTACTAGCAACTGGCTACAGGCAACTGGCTTGCTGACGCTAGAAGCCATTCCCGCCTTGAATCTTTGAATAAAAAATCTTGAATAACCTACAGCAGCTATTGGCTACCTCGTGAGAAACTCTTGCACCCTCTGAAGAAAGAGCTCTGGTTGGTCAGCATGTAGCCAATGGCCAGCATCGGGGATGGTCTGGATGGTTGCGTTTGGAAATAGTTCGAAGATATCATTCTGGTCAAGGCTTGAGATATAGTTTGATTGCTCACCGGCGAGAAAAAGGGTTGGGTTAGAGAAAGGATAATCTGCCGTGATATCTTCCATTATTCTGGGTAGACTTTTGGAGAGAGCAGATAAGTTTATTCTCCATTCTAACCTTTGATTTTGATCTCTGTGGAGGTTCTTTAAAAGAAAGAGCCTTATAGAATCATTAGGAATATACTG
>Ga0209066_10000376_pt1 | contig 65994 bp, 57 predicted proteins | sample All_14_2_FD_187198 | JGI IMG/M metagenome (GOLD analysis project Ga0209066, IMG submission 187198) | Freshwater microbial communities in response to fracking from Pennsylvania, USA - Allegheny Zone_MetaG_DW_15 (SPAdes) (version 2) ...
CGACCCGACACGAGGAGACCCCAAAAAATGACGACCCCATCCCCCGGCACGACCCCACTGGCCCCCGCCGAACAGGCCTTGCACGATGCCGCTTGCGACTACCACCGGCTGCCCGTGCGCGGCAAGATTTCCGTCACGCCCACCAAGGCCCTGACCAACCAGCGCGACCTGTCGCTGGCCTACTCCCCCGGCGTGGCCTACCCCTGCCTGGAAATTGCCGCCGACCCCACCAAAGCCGCCGAATACACCAGCCGGGGCAACTTGGTGGGCGTGGTCACCAACGGCACCGCGGTGCTGGGCCTGGGCGACATCGGCCCGTTGGCTGGCAAGCCGGTGATGGAGGGCAAGGGTTGCCTGTTCAAGAAATTTGCGGGCATTGACGTGTTCGACATCGAGCTGGCCGAACGCGACCCCGACAAGCTGGTGGACATCATCGCCAGCCTGGAGCCCACGCTGGGCGGCATCAACCTGGAAGACATCAAAGCGCCCGAGTGCTTCTACATTGAAAAGAAGCTGACAGAGCGCATGGGCATCCCCGTGTTCCACGACGACCAGCACGGCACCGCCATCATCAGCAGCGCCGCGCTGCTCAACGGCCTGGAGCTGGTGGGCAAAGCCATTGGCGACGTGAAAATGGCCGTGTCCGGTGCCGGTGCCGCCGCCCTGGCCTGCCTGGACGTGATGGTGGGCCTGGGTGCCAGCCCCGCCAACATCCTGGTGTGTGACTCCAAAGGCGTGATCTACCAGGGCCGCCCCGGTGGTTATGACGAGTCCAAAGCCCGCTACGCCCAAGACACCACCGCTCGCACCCTGGCCGATGCGGTCAACGGGGCCGATGTGTTCCTGGGCTGCAGCGCCCCCGGCGTGTTGACCGCCGAGATGGTGAAAACCATGGCCCCCAGCCCCATCATCCTGGCGCTGGCCAACCCCGAGCCCGAAATCCGCCCCGAGCTGGCCAAGGCCGTTCGGCCCGACTGCATCATTGCCACCGGCCGCTCTGACTACCCCAACCAGGTCAACAACGTGCTCTGCTTCCCCTACATCTTCAGGGGTGCACTGGACTGCGGGGCCACCCGCATCACCGAGGCCATGAAGCTGGCCTGCGTGCGCGAAATCGCCGACTTGGCCAAAGCGGAGACCAGCGACGAAGTGGCCGCCGCCTACGCGGGCCAAGAACTGAGCTTTGGTGCCGACTACCTCATCCCCAAGCCCTTTGACGCACGGCTGATCCTGCGCATTGCCCCCGCCGTGGCCAAAGCCGCCGCCGAGTCGGGCGTCGCCGCGCGCCCCATTGCGGACATGGAGGCCTACCGCCAGGAGCTGACCCGGTTTGTGTACCAAACCGGCATCCTGATGCAGCCCGTGTTCAACGCCGCCAAGGCCCTGCCTGCCAACGCCAAGCGGGTGGCCTATGCCGACGGCGAAGACGAGCGCACCCTGCGCGCGGCGCAAATGGTCATCGACGAAAACCTGGCCACGCCCATCCTCATCGGGCGGCCCGCGGTCATCGAGGCGCGGCTGAAAAAAGCGGGTCTGCGCATCCGCCTGGGGGTGGACTTTGAAAACGTCAACCCCGAAGACGACCCGCGCTTCCGCCGCTACTGGGAGCACTACCAAAAGCTGATGGGCCGCAACGGGGTGACACCCGACATGGCCAAAGCCGCCGTGCGCCGCTCCAACACGCTGATTGCCGCGTTGATGGTCTCGCTGGGCGATGCAGATGCCATGCTGTGCGGCCTGGTGGGCACCTACGAAACCCACCTGGAACGCATCCGCAGCGTGCTGGGCGTGGCCCCTGGCGCCAGCAACTTTGCCGCGCTGAACGTGCTGATGACCGAGCAGCGCACCCTGTTCATCGCCGACACCTACGTCAACGACGACCCCAGCGCGCAGCAACTGGCCGAGATTGCCGCCATGGCAGTGGAGCAGGTGCAACGCTTTGGCCTGCCGCCCAAAGTGGCGTTTTTGTCGCACTCCAGCTACGGTTCCAGCGTGCGCCCCTCGGCGCGCAAAATGCGTGAAGCCCGCGACCTGTTCGTGGCCGCCCACCCCGACGTCGAGTGCGATGGCGAGCTGCACGGCGACGCGGCCCTGAGCGAAGAGGTGCGCAAAACCTACCTGCCCGACTCCACCCTGAACGGCTCGGCCAACGTGCTGATCTGCCCCAACCTGGACTCGGCCAACATCCTGTACAACGTGCTGAAAACCACCAACAGCCAGGGCGTCACCATCGGCCCCGTGCTGATGGGTGCAGCCGCTCCAACTCACATCCTGGCCCCATCGGCCACCGTGCGCCGGGTGCTGAACATGACAGCCCTCGCTGCCGCGCACGCGGCAGTGAAGCGCAAGTAAGCGCCGAGCCGCAAAGCCAGCCCTTTCAGCCGAGGTCGAGCCTGGCCGCCAGCGTCACACCCGGCGGGGGTTCGTAGCCTGCCACCACCACCACGCGGTGGGGGTGGTCGGCCAGTTCGTCCAATGTGTCCAGCACATGATCGATGGAGGCACGGTCCAGCGCGGCAAACGGGTCGTCCAGCAAGGTGAGTGCTGCGCCCGATGCAAACCCCGTCGCCCAGCGCAGTTTGCGCCGCATGCCCATGGACAGCGCGTAAAGCGGCTTCTCCAGGTGGGGCACCAGCGCAAAGCCTTGCAGGTGTTCGGCCAGTGCCTCGGCCTGCCATCCCGCGTGCCGCGCCTGCTGTTGGGCCAGGTAGGCTTGGCCGGTCAGTGTGTCCAGCGCGTTGCTGGCAGGGTCGCACCAGAACACCTGGGCACAGTAAGCCGGGTTGGCTGGGCCGTCAGGACCCCACGCAGGGGTGCCGTGCAAGGCCAGTTGGCCCCTGGTAGGGCGCAGCTCGGCAGCCAGCAGGCGCAGCAGCGTGGTTTTGCCCACACCGTCACCGCCCACCAGGGCCGTCACGCCCGGCTGCACCCGGGCATGCCACCCGCGCCAAGCCGGGCCCAGGGGCCAGGCAAAGTCCAAACCGCTCACGTCCAACACGGGTTGCTCCTTTCTCAAGCCACGGCGGCACGTTCCCAGTACCACACACGCCACGCCGCCCCGACGGCGCAAGCAGCGGCGGCAGCTGCCGCCCAAAACACCGACGCCAAGCCCCATTGCGCACTGAGCGCACCGCCGCCCAGACCGCCCAACACCCCCGAGACGCCATAACCCAGGACGGTGTAAAGCGCCTGCCCCCGTCCGCGCAGGCGGCCCGGGAAGTGGTGGGAAATCAAAGCGATACACGCTGTGTGATGTGCCGCAAACGTGATGGCGTGCAGCATTTGCGCCAACACCAGCAAGGGCAGCACCAGCGGCCAAGCGGCGGTCAGCGCCAGCCTGGCGGTGGCCAACCCTGCTGCCAGCACCAGCCAGCCGGTCAGGCTCATCAGCGGCAGCCAGCGGCCCTGCGTGAAGAACCATGCCACCTCCAGCACCACCGACACAGCCCATAGCGCCCCGATGGTGGTTTTGCTGTACCCCAGGCTGTCCAGGTACAGCGAAAAGAACACGTAAATGGCCATGTGCGACAACACATGGCAAAACACGGCCACAAACAGCCACGCCACCGCGGGTTGGCGCAGCAAGGTCATCACCGGTTGGCTGGGTGGCTCGTGGGCGTGGGGTGCGGGCTCTTTCACGTCGGGCAGCCACCACACGCTGGCGGTGAGGGCCAGCAAAGTGGCCACGGTCCACGCGGGAAAGTCGGCCATGCCCCGCCGCTCAAACCACGCGCCGGCCGCCATCACGGTCACCAGAAACCCCAGCGAGCCCCACAGGCGCACGCGCCCGTATCGTTTGGCGTCAAAGCTGCCGCCCTGGCTGACGAGGTGCGCCATGGCAGCCTCGCTCATGGGCATCATGGAACTGGTGTGCACAAACATCAGCAACAGCACCACCAGCAGCCCACCAAACCCCAGGTTGGCCCACAGGCCCAGTGAACACACCAGCGCCGCCGTGGCCCCGTAGCGCAGCAGCTTGACGCGTTCACCCGTGCGGTCGCTCAGCCAGCCCCAGCCGTACGGCGCAAACAGCCGCGTGGCCGATTGCACCGAGGTCAACACACTGATGGCGAAAATGCCGAAACCTGCCTCCTGCAACCACAACGGCAAGTAGGGGTTGAAAAACCCGATGTGGGCAAAGTAGCTGGCCGACAGCGCCGAAAACGGTACCAGCGAGGCCGAACCCAACAACAGGCGCCCCTCAGCCATAAATAAAATAAGTAGCTGTCAAGGCAAATGGGACAAGCGCTGGAAGCTTTTTTTTCGTTGATTTTTTGCTTCAAAAAGGCGCAACGCCAACAGCCCTCGGCCCCTCCACGTCAACCGCGCCGACCGGGAATGGGTGCCACGGGCTGTGCCACATCGCCACACTGGGCGCGATGCTGCAAGGCATGCTCCATCACCACCAGAGCCAGCATGGCCTCGGCAATCGGCGTGGCACGTATGCCCACGCACGGGTCGTGTCGCCCTTTGGTGATGACCTCGGCCGGTTCTCCCTCTGAGTTGATGGTGTCACGCGGGATCAGGATGGAACTGGTGGGCTTGATGGCCAAGCTGACTTCCAGGTCCTGCCCGGTGCTGATGCCTCCCAACACACCGCCCGCGTTGTTGCCCACAAAGCCCGTGGGCGTGAGCGAATCGCCGTGGCTGCTGCCTTTCGCGGTGACGCAGCCAAAGCCCGCCCCGATTTCCACGCCTTTGACCGCGTTGATGCCCATCATGGCGAAAGCGATGTCGGCATCGAGCTTGTCGAACAGCGGCTGGCCCAGTCCCACCGGCATGTGCTGCGCGGTCACGCGCAAACGGGCCCCGCAGGAGTCGCCACTTTTGCGCAGGGCGTTCATGTAGTCCTCCAGCGCACTCACGTCAGCCACCGGGGCAAAAAAGGGGTTGTTCGGCACATGGGCCCAGTCTTCAAACCCAATGGGCAACTCTCCAATCTGGGTCATGCAGCCTTTGAAGGTGGTGCCGTGCACCTGCTGCAGCCACTTCTTGGCGACAGCCCCGGCAGCGACCATCGGCGCGGTCAGGCGGGCCGACGAGCGGCCACCGCCGCGTGGGTCGCGCAGCCCGTATTTGTGCCAATAGGTGTAGTCGGCGTGCCCGGGCCGGAAGGTTTGCAGGATGTCCCCGTAGTCCTTGCTGCGTTGATCGGTGTTTTGGATCAGCAAGCAAATGGGGGTACCCGTGGTGCGCCCTTGGTACACGCCGCTGAGAATCTCCACCGCGTCGGGCTCGTTGCGCTGCGTCACGAACTTGCTGGTGCCGGGGCGACGGCGATCCAGATCGGGTTGAATGTCAGCCTCGGACAGTTCAAGCCCGGGGGGGCAACCGTCGATCACACAGCCAATGGCTGGGCCGTGGGATTCACCAAAATTGGTGACTGCGAAAAGGGTGCCAAATGTGTTGCCGCTCATGGCGGCAGATTATCCCTGACCCCGCCTTGCCCAAGCGGGCGAAGGCATGTGGGTTATTGCGCCGATGAGGCGTTTTCTTCCTCGGGCCAATCGCGGATGTAGGCTTTGAGCATTTTGTTTTCAAAATTCTGGCTGTCCACCACGGCCTTGGCCACATCGTAGAAACTGATGACACCCATCAGCATGCGGTTGTCCATCACGGGCATGTAACGGCAATGACGCTCAATCATCATGGGGCGGACCTGGTCCAGCTCGGTTTCGGGCGTGCACGTCATGGGGTGGTCATCCATCACCTTGCGGACGGTGTGTGTCCCCAAAGAACCGTTGTTCTGCGCCAAGTTGTGGATGATTTCCCGGAAGGTCAACATACCGACCAGTTCACCGTGCTCCATGATGGCAAGTGAGCCGATGTCAAACTGCGACATGGTTTCCACAGCCAGTTGCAAGCTGTCATCTGGCGAAGCGGTATAGAGGGTTCCGCCCTTGACCCGGAGAATGTCGCTGACTTTCATGGTGTGTCCTTGTGAGGCCGGGAGGCCATGTAGAGCCTGTCAATATAGCGCAGCACCTGCCACTTCTGCAGAGGCTTTTGCTCGGGCCTTTCCCTCAGTCGCCCAGCAACGAAAGATCGCGCACAGCCCCCTTGTCTGCCGACATGGCCAGCATGGCATACGCTTTCAGCGCAGCAGACACTTTGCGGGGGCGGGGCACTGCGGGCTTCCAACCTTTCACATCCTGTTCGGCGCGGCGGGCGGCCATCTCCTCGTCGGACACCAACACGTCGATGCGGCGGTTGGGAATGTCGATGCGAATGCGGTCGCCGTTGCGCACCAGGCCAATCGCACCACCCGCAGCTGCCTCAGGCGACACATGGCCAATGGAAAGCCCCGAAGTGCCACCGGAAAAGCGCCCGTCGGTCAGCAGTGCACAGGCTTTCCCCAGGCCTTTGGATTTGATGTAGCTGGTGGGATAGAGCATTTCCTGCATGCCTGGGCCCCCTTTGGGGCCTTCGTAACGCACCACCACCACATCACCTGCCTTGACTTTGTCGTCCAGGATGTTGGCCACGGCTTCGTCCTGGCTTTCCACCACATGGGCGGGGCCTTCAAACACCAGCAGGCTGTCATCCACACCGGCGGTTTTGACCACGCAGCCGTTCAGAGCAATGTTTCCGGTCAACACCGCCAACCCGCCTTGCTGAGAGAACGCGTGCGCCACAGAACGAATGCAACCCTCCGCGCGGTCGGTGTCCAGACTCGGCCAACGGGTGTTTTGAGAAAACGCCACTTGCGTGGGAATACCGGCAGGGCCTGCCATGTAGAAGGTTTTGACTTCCTCGCTGGGATTGCGGGCAATGTCCCACTGATCCAGCGCATCTTTCAAGGTTTTGCTGTGGACGGTGGGCACGTCGGTGTGCAACTTGCCAGCACGGTCGAGCTCACCCAGGATGCCCATGATGCCGCCGGCACGGTGCACGTCTTCGATGTGATACTTGTTGGTGTTGGGGGCCACTTTGCACAGTTGAGGCACCACCAGCGACATGCGATCGATGTCGGCCATGGTGAAATCGATTTCGGCCTCCTGCGCGATGGCCAGCAAATGCAGGATGGTGTTGGTGGAGCCACCCATTGCAATGTCAAGGGCAATGGCGTTTTCAAATGCCTTGAAGCCCATCGACCGGGGCAATACCGATGTGTCGTCCTGCTCGTAATAGCGCTGGCACAGTTCCACAGCCAGGCGACCTGCGCGCTTGAAAAGCTGCTCGCGGTCGGCATGGGTGGCCACCACGGTGCCGTTGCCGGGCAAAGACAACCCCAAGGCTTCGGTCAGACAGTTCATGCTGTTGGCGGTGAACATGCCCGAGCACGAACCACAAGTCGGGCAAGCGGAGCGCTCAACCTCGGCCAGATCGGCATCGCTTACCTTGGCATCGGCCGCCATCACCATCGCGTCAATCAAGTCGAGCTTCTTGAATTCGATGGTTTGCGTGGTGGGATTGGCAAGCCGCACCTTGCCAGCCTCCATGGGGCCACCGGACACAAACACCACCGGAATATTCAACCGCATCGCGGCCATGAGCATGCCGGGGGTGATCTTGTCGCAGTTGGATATGCAAACCAGCGCGTCGGCGCAGTGTGCGTTGACCATGTATTCCACGCTGTCAGCGATGATGTCACGGCTGGGCAGGGAATACAGCATGCCGTCGTGGCCCATGGCAATGCCATCGTCCACAGCGATGGTGTTGAATTCTTTGGCCACACCGCCCGCAGCCTCGATTTCGCGTGCCACGAGTTGACCCAGGTCTTTCAGATGCACATGGCCGGGCACAAACTGGGTGAACGAGTTGGCGATCGCGATGATGGGTTTGCTGAAGTCCTCGTCCTTCATGCCTGTGGCACGCCAAAGAGAACGGGCTCCGGCCATGTTGCGGCCTGCGGTGGAAGTCTTGGAACGGTATGCGGGCATGATGGAAGGTCGTCTCTTATAGGATGGGAGCAGTCATATCGGGGGCGACTGGGGAGCAAGTCTCGGATTATCTCGCATGCCCTCAGTGCCCTGTCACTTTCGCTTGGGAGGCAGACCCATGGCCTGGCGCTGCCGGTCCACACGGGCCTGCACGCGGCGGTTCTCTTTTTCTACCACTTTGCGCTTGGTGTAGCCGGAGTGGTCTGCCCAAGTCCACCACGCGGCAGCCAAGCCGAATGGAGACAACACGGCCCACCATGGCCAATCGACAACAACCTGCCACTCCAACGTCTTCAACACCACCAGCAACAAACCCAGACCCAAAAACCACATGGCAACCCCCCTGTCAACCACAAAACCCCGGATGAAACAGACTGTAAGTGGGTGACCTCAACCGCACAAACTCTATAAAATCAGTTTCGGCTTATTTACCAACTCACCCACGAGGATATTCCGAAATGAAACGTGCTCTGATCGCTTTCGTATCTGCTTTGGTTGTTGCCGCGCCTGCCATGGCCGACGAAGCGCTGGCCAAAGCCAACAACTGCCTGGCTTGCCATGCAGTGGACAAGAAACTGGTGGGTCCTGCCTACAAGGAAGTGGCCAAAAAACACGGCAACAACATGGCCGACGTTGACAAGCTGGCTGAAAAGATCATCAAAGGTGGCTCTGGTGTTTACGGAGCCATCCCCATGCCGGCCAACCCCAAAGTTTCCGAAGCCGATGCAAAGAAACTGGCTGCCTGGGTTCTGAGCCTGAAATGATGGACACTGCCCTGTCTTGAGGGCGGCGTTTACAAACAAAAACCCCACCGACTGAAACCAGTCGGTGGGGTTTTTCATTGGATTTTCAGGATCTGTCGCTTGCCAAGAAAAGGGTTTCAGCTATCAAAGCTGAAACCCTGGAAATGCATCAGAGGTTTTCTGCCAACTGGTCCAAGATGGCTGGGTTTTCCAGCGTGCTGGTGTCCTGCGTGATGGCTTCGCCTTTGGCGATGCTGCGCAGCAGTCGGCGCATGATCTTGCCCGAACGGGTTTTGGGCAAATTGTCGCCAAAGCGAATGTCCTTGGGCTTGGCGATTGGGCCGATCTCTTTGCCCACGTGGTCGCGCAACTGCTTGGCAATTGCCTTGGCTTCATCGCCCGTGGGACGTGCACGTTTGAGCACCACAAACGCCACCACCGCCTCGCCAGTGGTGTCGTCAGGGCGCCCCACCACGGCGGCCTCTGCCACCAGTTCGGTGCAACTGACCAAAGCCGACTCAATTTCCATCGTGCCCATCCGATGGCCAGACACGTTCAGCACATCGTCAATGCGGCCTGTGATAGTGAAATAGGCTGTTTTTTCGTCACGGATGGCACCATCGCCGGCCAAGTAGTACTTGCCCTTGAAATCTTCGGGGTAGTAGCTTTTCTTGAAGCGCTCAGGATCACCCCAGATGGTGCGGATCATGGAAGGCCATGGTTTTTTGACCACCAGAATGCCACCCTGACCATTGGGCACGTCTTTACCGGTCTCATCGACAATAGCAGCCTGAATGCCGGGGAAAGGCAGGGTACAGGACCCCGGGATCATGGGCGTGACCCCTGGGAGCGGGGTGATCATGTGACCACCGGTTTCTGTCTGCCAGAAGGTGTCAACAATGGGGCAGCGGCCACCGCCCACATGCTTGTGGTACCACTCCCAAGCGGCGGGGTTGATAGGTTCGCCCACCGACCCCAGCAAACGCAAGCTGGAGAGGTCAAAGCTCTTGGGGTGCACGGCTTCGTTCGCCTCTGCCGCCTTGATCAGCGAACGGATCGCTGTGGGTGCGGTGTAGAAAATGCTGACCTTGTGATCTTGAATCATTTTCCAGAAGCGCCCTGCATCGGGATAGGTGGGTACGCCCTCGAACACAATTTCCGTACCACCCAAAGCCAACGGGCCATAGGTGATATAGGTGTGGCCGGTGACCCAGCCGATGTCGGCAGTGCACCAGAACACATCGTCCTGTTTCAGATCGAAAGTCCACTTGGTGGTGAGCGCTGCGTGCAGCAAGTAGCCGCCGGTGCTGTGCTGCACGCCTTTGGGTTTGCCGGTGGAGCCGGATGTGTACAACAGGAACAGGGGATGCTCAGCCTCCACCCAGGTGGGCTCGCAGGTATCTGGCTGGTCAGCCACCAAGTCATCCATCCAGACGTCACGGCCTTCGGTCATGGCAATGGCAGAGCCCGAGCGCTTGACCACCAACACCTTCTGCACAGATTCGCAACCTCCCAGGGCAAGTGCATCGTCCACAATGGACTTCAGCGGCAACTGTTTGCCTCCGCGCACCTGATGGTCAGCGGTGATCACGACCTTGGCGCCTGTGTCCTGAATGCGGTCTCGGACACTTTGTGCTGAAAAACCGCCAAACACCACCGAGTGCGTGGCACCGATGCGGGCACAGGCCTGCATCGCAGCCACGCCGTCGATGGACATGGAAATGTAGATGACCACACGGTCACCTTTTTCCACTCCCATCGATTTCAGACCATTCGCAATTTTGCATGTCTTGGCCAGCAAATCGCTGTAGGTGATTTTGGTGACTTCACCACCGTCGGCTTCGAAAATGATGGCCGTTTTGCCGCCCAGACCTTTTTCCACATTGCGGTCCAGGCAGTTGTAGGAGGCGTTTAAGGTGCCATCGGCAAACCATTTGAAAAACGGTGCGTTGCTCTCGTCCAGCGTCTGGGTGAACGGTGTTTTCCAACTGATCAGCTCCCGGGCATGACGGGCCCAGTAGCCCTCATAGTCGGCGTCCGCTTCTTTGCAAAGGGCCTCGTAGGCAGCCATGCCCGACACAGCGGCGTTTTTCACGAATTCTTCGCTGGGCAAATAGGTGGGCAGTGCGGTTGCGCCTTCGGTAGCAGTCATGTTGTCTCCTGAACGGGAAAGAAAGAGGTGCCACTTAATGTCGAGGGACGCTCTTACAGGCGTCTGACTGGCTCCCAGCTTACAGGGCGGGGTATGCCCTACTACAATTCGTCGCCCATTTCAATTGCCATCGAAAGCTGCACATGTCTCAACCGCCTCAGTCCGAAAAGTCCAGTGGCCCGCTGCGCCCGCTGCCTCGCCTGATATTTGCCAGTCGGTGGCTTCAGCTGCCGCTTTACCTGGGCTTGATTGCCGCGCAAAGCGTGTATGTGGTGCACTTTCTGCTGGAACTTCTCCACCTCATCGAAGCGGCGTTTGGCAGTGACACGGCTCTGCAAGCCTTGATCAACAGCATCGGCTACAAATCCGACGTCGAGATTCGCCATCTCAACGAGACCATCATCATGCTCGTGGTACTGGCACTGATCGACGTTGTGATGATTTCCAACCTATTGATCATGGTCATCGTGGGTGGCTATGAAACGTTCGTCAGCCGCATGGATCTGGACGGACACCCCGATCAGCCCGAGTGGCTGGATCACGTCAACGCCTCGGTGCTGAAAGTGAAGCTGGCCACTGCCATCATCGGGATTTCGTCTATCCATCTGCTCAAGACCTTCATCAACGCCGCCAACTACGACCTGAAGGTGCTGATGTGGCAAACCATCATTCACGTGGTGTTCTTGTTGAGCGCCATTGCCATCGCCTACACCGACAAACTGCTGAACAGTTCCCACACTGCCCACCGTTGAGACAGACCACTGTCGGCCCCAGAGAACGGCAGTCAATGATCGGGTCAGATGTCAGCTGACGCTGTGCTTGCCTACGTAAAATTTGACGGCTATTTCAGACCACAACCCCACGCACATCATGACCGCCATCCGCCAAGCCGACTTGATCGAATCCATTGCCGCTGCCCTGCAATACATCAGCTACTACCACCCCGCTGATTACATCGCTCACCTCGCCCGCGCCTACGAACGCGAACAAAGTCCAGCAGCCAAAGACGCCATCGCTCAAATCCTGACCAACAGCAAGATGAGCGCAACGGGGCATCGGCCCATTTGCCAAGACACCGGCATCGTGAACGTATTCCTGAAAGTGGGCATGGACGTGCGCTGGGAAGGGTTCACGGGCAGTCTGGACGACGCCATCAACGAAGGCGTGCGTCAGGGCTACAACCACCCTGACAACACGCTGCGCGCCAGTGTGGTGGCCGATCCGGAGTTCCTGCGCAAAAACACCAAAGACAACACACCTGCGGTTATCTTCACCGAAATCGTGCCGGGAAACACCGTTGAAGTGACCGTGGCCGCCAAAGGTGGCGGCTCAGAAAACAAGAGCAAGATGGTCATGCTCAACCCAGGTGACAGCGTGGTGGATTGGGTGCTGAAAACCGTGCCCACCATGGGGGCGGGCTGGTGCCCCCCTGGCATGCTGGGCATTGGCATCGGCGGTACCGCCGAAAAGGCCGTGCTCATGGCCAAAGAAAGCCTGATGGACGATTTGGACATGTACGAACTGCAAGCCAAATCGTCCAAAGGCGAGGTGCTCACCAAGGTGGAAGAACTGCGCCTGGAGTTGTTTGAAAAGGTCAACGCCTTGGGCATTGGTGCCCAAGGCCTGGGCGGCCTGACCACGGTGCTGGACATCAAAATCAAGATGTACCCCACCCACGCGGCCAGCAAACCCGTGGCAATGATCCCAAACTGCGCCGCTACCCGTCACGCCCACTTCGTGCTGGACGGCAGCGGCCCCACCTACATCACCCCCCCCAGCCTGGATCTCTGGCCCGATGTGGCTTGGACACCCGACTACGTGAAAAGCAAGAAGGTAGACCTGAACACCCTCACCCCAGCTGAAGTGGCCAGCTGGAAGCCCGGCGACACCCTGCTGCTCAACGGCAAAATGCTGACTGGCCGTGATGCAGCTCACAAACGCATCCAAACCATGCTGGCCAAAGGTGAACCCTTGCCGGTGGACTTCACCAACCGCGTCATTTACTACGTGGGTCCGGTAGATCCCGTCGCGGGCGAGGCTGTCGGGCCTGCTGGCCCTACGACAGCCACCCGCATGGACGGATTCACTGAAATGATGCTGGCCAAGACGGGATTGATTGCCATGGTAGGCAAGGCAGAACGTGGCCCAGTGGCCATTGAAGCCATCAAAAACCACAAATCGGCCTATCTGATGGCAGTGGGTGGTGCTGCATACCTCGTGTCCAAAGCCATCAAACACGCCAAAGTCGTGGGTTTCGCAGACTTGGGCATGGAGGCCATTTATGAGTTTGACGTGGTCGACATGCCCGTCACGGTGGCAGTGGATGCAGGGGGAACCAGCGCGCACACCACTGGCCCCGCCGAATGGCAGCGCCGCATTGCAACAGGCGAGTTCAAGGGCATTGCACTGTCTCAGGCATGAGCGTTTTTGCGGTCAGAACCCCTTTGACATGACCTTACCGGCTCCGATTGGGGTGTTTGACAGTGGCATCGGGGGCCTCAGCATCCTCAAGGCACTCCGCAACCGGTTGCCGAATGAGCGCTTTGTCTATTTTGCTGACAGTGCGCATGCCCCCTATGGAGAACGTGACGAAGAGCATGTGATCAGGAGATCATTGGCCATCACCAGCGAATTGAGAAAAGCACACGGCATCAAGGCGCTTGTGGTGGCCTGTAACACGGCCACAGCCGCAGCCATTGCCGCCATTCGCAAACAGCACCCCAACCTCCCGGTTGTGGGAGTGGAGCCCGCCATCAAACCTGCTGTGGCGCTGACCAAAACGGGGCACATTGGCGTGTTGGCCACGCGCGGCACGGTGACCAGCGTCAAGTTCAAGGAGTTGCTGGCGACGCTCACACCTCAAGCCCACTTCCAAGTCATCGCCTGCGATGGATTGGCTCATGCCATTGAGGCGATGGAAATCTCAAAAACAATAGCACTTATCGATTTATATACAAGCGCCTTAGGCAGTTTTGGCTCAAAAAATGGCGATATAGATACATTGGTGCTGGGCTGCACCCACTACCCTTTGGAACAGGCCGCTTTCCAGCAAACCGTGGGATTAAACATTGCCTTGGTGGAGCCTGGAGAAGCGGTGGCCCGGCAGCTTTGTCGGGTCTTGCAACAGGCAAACCTGCTGGTTGGCAGCAGCACCCCCACGCCATCAGAGGCCGGGGTCGTCACTTGGCTCACGTCAGCACCAACACCCTTCACCCTAATGACAGCGGTCAAACGGTGGCTTCCTGACACTGGCCAGCGCCGTCACACCAGTCACTGAAACAAACTGGACCCCAGAGCCTTCACATCAATGCAGGTGCCGCGGCTTGCGTCCGCCTCCGTGACCGCCGGGATTGCCTCCCCCCATGCCCCGCGGGGGTTTGCCCAGCTGCATGGAGTTGACCAGTGCATCGAAGCGGTTGGTAAACAATTGATCCACTGCCTGAACCACGGGTTCCAATTCACTGGCTTCGAAATGACGCTCCATGAGATGCACCACATCCTGCACCAACATATCGCGCTGAACTTGAAGAATGGCCGCAGGAGTTGGTCCAACAAAGCACATCATGAAATCATCACGCGATTCGGCTTCTGACTCAGTGCCATCCTCATCATCAAATTCAGCGTCGTAAAACGAAACTTCAATGGGTGCGCCCATTGCAGCTATCTCATTCAACCCCATGCATGCCTCCTCCATCACCTGCCGAAAGTCCTCATCACCAGGAACGGTCCAGCAGACTTGCAGCAAGTGCTCCTTGGCATTGAAACGTATCCCAGGCTCTTCTTCATAGCTGCTACGGGCTCCAGCAGCCAAAGAACTGGCACCGGCATAAGTCCAAAGTGGCTTAAGTGCCTCTTGAACCGCAGCCAACGTCACGTCAGGTCGCAAAGGCACATCGCCATGAACGTGGATCTCAAACGGGGCGTTGTACATCATGGGTTTATCTCCACGGAAACCTCTCGCGGTCGACACAGTTTCCAAGTAAAAAGTGGTGCCTCGAACCGGGGTCGAACCGGTACGCCCCTTTTCAGGAAGCGGCGGATTTTAAGTCCGCTGTGTCTACCAATTTCACCATCGAGGCGTAAGTGCATTGTGGAACAAAAAAACCCCAGCAACTTCCGTCCTGGGGTCATATGATGGGCTGTATTTGGAGGCGCGACCCGGAGTCGAACCGGGCTAGACGGATTTGCAATCCGTTGCATAACCGCTTTGCTATCGCGCCTGACAAACCTTCAAAAATATTCCACAAAAAAGGGAAGCGAGGGCTTCCCTTTTGAATTTGGAGCGGGAAACGAGGCTCGAACTCGCGACCTCAACCTTGGCAAGGTTGCGCTCTACCAACTGAGCTATTCCCGCAAATTCAGCGATTAGCTGAAGATTCTATTGTAGCGCCTTTTTTACTCCAGAAGAGACTGGACCTTCATTTAATGAGGACGAACATCCGCAGAAAGTCCCTCAGTGGAAGAAGAGACCGCCGCGACCAACTCATCATCGGCCAGCGGGACGGGGGGACGTTCCAGTGCAATTGCCAGCACCTTGTCGATCCACTTGACGGAAACAATTTCCAACGAACTCTTGACGTTGTCAGGAATGTCTGCGAGGTCTTTGAGGTTTTCCTCTGGAATCAACACGGTTTTGATACCTCCACGCAATGCAGCCAGAAGCTTTTCCTTCAGCCCGCCAATGCCTGTGATTTCACCGCGTAAGGTGATCTCTCCGGTCATCGCAACGTCACCTCTGACTGGGATTCCCGTCAAGGTGGAAACCAACGCAGTGGCCATGGCAGCGCCCGCACTGGGGCCATCCTTGGGTGTTGCACCGTCGGGTACATGGATATGAATGTCTTTCTTTTCAAACAATTCATCCTTGATTCCCAGCGCTTTCGCTCTGCTGCGGACAACCGTTCGAGCGGCCTCAACCGACTCCTTCATCACATCGCCCAGAGAACCAGTGCGTGTGATCACACCTTTGCCGGGCATCAATGCAGCCTCTATGGTCAACAAATCTCCGCCCACCTCCGTCCAAGCAAGGCCAACCACTTGACCGATTTGGTTCTGTTGCTCTGCACGACCGAACGTGTACTTACGAACACCAAGGAAGTCCGCCAGGTTTTCAGACGACACGTATACGGTGGGCTGGTATTTTTTGAGCAGAAGACCTTTCACCACTTTACGGCAAATTTTTGAGATTTCGCGCTCGAGAGATCGAACACCTGCCTCTCGCGTGTAATACCGAGCAATATCCCGCACAGCGTCTTCATTGACTTCAAGCTCTCCCGCCTTCAATCCATTGTTTGAGAGCTGTTTCGGAAGAAGATATTTCAATGCAATGCTGACTTTCTCGTCTTCGGTATATCCGCTCAAACGAATCACCTCCATACGATCCAGCAGTGCTGGTGGAATGTTCATGGAGTTTGATGTGGCAACAAACATCACATCGCTCAGATCGAAATCCACCTCGACGTAGTGATCGCCGAACGCATGGTTTTGCTCTGGATCCAGCACTTCAAGCAAGGCGCTGGAAGGATCACCTCGAAAATCAGTTCCCAATTTGTCGATTTCATCGAGCAAGAACAAGGGATTTCGGGTTTCCACTTTGGTCAGGCTTTGCAGAACCTTTCCCGGCAGTGCACCGATGTAAGTTCGGCGATGTCCTCTGATCTCGGCTTCATCGCGCATACCACCCAATGCCATGCGCACATATTTACGCCCAGTGGCTTTGGCCACGGATTGGCCAAGCGATGTTTTCCCCACTCCAGGAGGACCGACCAAACACAGAATGGGAGCCTTTACTTTTTCTACTCGCTGCTGAACTGCCAAGTATTCAAGGATACGGTCCTTGACACGATCAAGCCCGTGGTGGTCCGCGTTGAGCACCTCTTCGGCATGTAGCAAGTTGTGCTTGATTTTGGTTTTTTTGCCCCAAGGCAATGCTGTCAGGACGTCGATGTAGTTCCGCACCACCGTGGCCTCCGCTGACATGGGAGACATCAGCTTGAGCTTTTTAAGCTCGGCCTCAGCCTTCTTTCGCGCCTCAGCGGGCATCTTGGCCGATTTGATCTTTTTATCCAACTCCTCCAAATCGGCGCCATCTTCACCATCGCCCAGCTCTTTTTGAATGGCTTTGACTTGCTCGTTCAGATAAAAATCCCGTTGATTCTTTTCCATTTGCCGTTTGACGCGCCCACGGATTTTTTTATCCACCGTGAGAATGTCAACTTCGCGTTCCAACTGCTCAAAGAGGTTCTCCAAGCGCTTGACAACCGGATCAAGGCTCAGGACCTCTTGCTTAGACTCCAACTTCAAAGGCAAATGTGCCGCAATGGTGTCTGCCAAACGGCCTGGGTCCTCAATGCTCGAAATGGAGGTGAGGATCTCCGATGGAATCTTCTTGTTCAGTTTGACATATTGGTCAAACTGCTGCATCACAGCACGGCGCAAGGCCTCCAACTCATTGGATGTTACCGATCCAACCCCAACGTCGACTGGCAGCACATCTGCCGTGAAATGGGTGTCATGGTCAATCACCTGATTCACTTTGGCCCGCTGCAGCCCCTCAACAAGAACCTTGACGGTGCCATCGGGCAGTTTGAGCAATTGAAGAATTGTGGCAACACAACCCATTTCAAACATGTCGGCAGCAGACGGCTCGTCCTTTGCAGCTGTTTTCTGTGCCACCAGCATGATGCGTCGCTCAGCCTCCATCGCCAACTCCAAGGCTTTGATGCTCTTGGGGCGCCCCACAAACAGGGGGATCACCATATGAGGAAAAACGACCACATCACGCAAAGGCAGCAACGGCAAATCCACCGGCAGAGAAGGCAAGGTTTTTTGTCCAGACATGGGTTGGTCTTTCAACGATAGTCAAGTGTGCGATTCACAAGCCATTCAGGCCTGTTTGGCCGCTTCCCGGTACACCAGCAACGGCGGCTTGCCATCCTCAATGGTTGAATCATCAACCACCACTTTTTCCACATTCTGAGAACTGGGCAAATCAAACATGGTGTCAATCAGGGCTTGCTCAAGAATTGAACGCAGGCCCCTGGCCCCTGTTTTCCTGGCCAACGCCTTACGGGCAATGGCCTTGAGAGCGGACGACCGAACTTCCAGCTCGGCGCCTTCCAAGGCCAACAACTTCGAAAACTGCTTGACCACGGCATTTCGCGGTTGCGTCAGGATGTCCACCAAAGCTTCCTCGGTCAACTCATCCAACGCCGCCACCACAGGTAACCGCCCGACCAACTCGGGTATCAATCCAAACTTGATCAGATCCTCGGGCTCTATTTCCTTAAAAGCCTCAGAAAGGCTTCGCTGCTTTTTGCTCTTGACAGCCGCGCTGAAACCAATACCGGAAGCCTCGGTGCGGTTCTCGACAATTTTCTCAATGCCAGCAAAAGCCCCGCCACAAATGAACAGTATGTTGGTGGTATCCACCTGCAAGAAGTCTTGATTCGGATGTTTGCGGCCACCTTGCGGGGGAATGGATGCCATCGTCCCCTCCACCATCTTCAACAACGCCTGTTGAACCCCCTCACCTGACACATCACGGGTGATGGACGGGTTGTCAGCTTTTCGGGTGATTTTGTCAATTTCGTCAATGTACACAATGCCCTGTTGGGCCTTGGACACGTCGTAATTGCAGGTTTGCAAAAGCTTGGAAATGATGTTCTCCACGTCTTCACCCACATACCCGGCTTCGGTCAACGTGGTGGCATCTGCCATCACAAACGGCACATTCAACATACGCGCCAATGTCTGAGCCAACAGCGTTTTGCCCGACCCTGTGGGGCCAACCAACAAAATGTTGCTCTTGGCCAATTCCACGTCGTCTTTCTTTGCCGTTTCCTTATGGCGGAGACGTTTGTAGTGGTTATAGACCGCCACCGCCAACGCACGCTTGGCAGTTTCCTGGCCAATCACATAGTTGTCCAAATTCTGTTTGATCTCCACTGGCGTGGGCAGTCCATCTGTGCCCGTCGCTTCTGTGGAACCCAGCCCGGGCAGTTCATCACGAATGATGTCGTTACACAGGTCGATGCACTCGTCACAGATGAACACCGATGGCCCAGCTATCAGTTTCTTGACTTCATGCTGGCTTTTACCGCAGAAGGAGCAATACAGCGTTTTCTCGCCAGAAGTGCCTTTTTTATCGGCCATGTCGATCCCTACAAAAGGCATATGCCCGGCACACAACTGGCCGGGCAAGCAAACAATTCAATGTAAAGCGCGTCGACCTCAACAGGGTCAGAGAGCGCCTCGTTTGGCAATCACTTTGTCAACCAATCCATACGCCTGGGCCTCGTCGGCAGACATGAAGTAATCGCGTTCGGTGTCCCGCTCAATTTTGTCAAGCGGTTGGCCAGTGTGATCAGCCAACATCTTGTTCAGCTCGGCACGCAAGCGGATGATTTCTCGTGCGTGGATTTCAATGTCCGTTGCTTGGCCTTGAGCCCCCCCCAGAGGCTGATGAATCATGACGCGGGAATTGGGCAAGGAAAACCGCTTGCCTTTGGTCCCCGCAGACAGCAGAAAAGCGCCCATACTGGCCGCCATACCGGTGCACAAGGTAGACACATCGGGCTTGATGAAATTCATGGTGTCAAAAATTGCCATACCGGCACTGACAGACCCACCCGGCGAATTGATGTACAGCGAGATGTCCTTGTCGGGATTTTCGCTCTCCAAGAACAGCAACTGTGCAACCACCAGATTGGCACTCTGGTCGTTTACGGGACCTACCAAAAAGATCACTCGCTCCTTGAGCAAACGTGAGTAGATGTCGTAAGCCCGTTCCCCGCGGCCAGATTGCTCAATCACCATAGGCACCATGCCCAAGGCTTCTACGTTCAGTGCACTCATATGTTCTCCAGTTGCTTGACGCCGCTACTTTACAGAAATACCCAGCTGACCTTCACGTGTGGTCAAGGTACCCCGTTACAAGACTGAACATCAAAAAAGGCGGCACACAGGCCGCCATTTTGAGAATCGACCACCCTCGATAGGCTGGTCAAACGGCCGACCTTCAGGCCTGGCCCATCAACTCTTCAAAGCTCACCGTCTTGTCCACCAACTTGGCATTGGCAAGCACAAATTCGGTCACGTTGTTCTCGATCACAATCGCCTCGACTTCGGCCATGCGACGGTCATCCGTGGTGTACCAGCGCACCACATCCGCTGGCTTTTCGTAGGAAGCAGCCAACTCATCAATATGAGCCTTGAGCTGCTCAGGTGTGGCATGCAAGTTGTTGGCTCGAACCAACTCGGCCACCACCAGGCCCAAACGGACGCGGCGTTCGGCCTGAGGCAGGAACACGTCTTCTGGAATGGGGGCAGTTTCTGCATCCTTGATGCCACGCTGCTTCAAATCGGCGCGTGCAGCCTGCACCAGACGCTCCATTTCGGCCTGCACGCTGGCCTTGGGCAAGTCCAACTCGGCTTTGGCCACCAACGCATCCATCACGGCCTGTTTGTTGCGTGCCTGAAGACGGAACTTCACTTCACGCTCCAGGTTTTTGCGGATATCGGCACGCAATCCTTCAACAGTGCCATCCGCAATGCCCAGGGACTTGGCGAATGCTTCATTCACCTCGGGCAGATGAGCTGCCTCGATCTTGTTCACCGTGACCAGGAAGTCAGCGGTTTTGCCCGCCACATCCTTGCCGTGGTAGTCGGCGGGGAAACCCAAGGGAAAAGTCTTGCTTTCGCCGGTCTTCATGCCACGCACGGCATCTTCAAATTCTTTCAGCATCTGGCCTTCGCCAACCAGGAATTGGAAGCCAGCAGCCTTGCCCCCCGCAAAAGGTTCGCCGTCAATCTTGCCTTCGAAATCGATGGTCACTCGATCACCATCCTCAGCACCGGCGTCCATGGCACGCTGAGCAAACGTGCGGCGCTGCTTGCGCAGAATGTCGAGGGTTTTGTCTATGGCGGCGTCGCTGACCTCTGCTGTGGTTTTTTCCACTTCGGCAGACGCCAGATCGGCAATCTTCACCTCTGGGTACACCTCGAACACCGCGTCAAACAGCATTTCGCCTTCCGCGCCACCTTCTTTTTCAGAGATCCGCGGAGTGCCGGCCACACGCAACTGGGCCTCGTTGGCCGCTGCGGCAAAAGCCTCACCCACCTTGTCGTTCATGACTTCGTAGTGCACAGAGTAGCCATAACGCTGAGCAACCACATTGAAAGGCACTTTGCCCGGACGGAAACCGTCCATCTTGACTTGGCGAGCCATGCGCTTGAGACGGGCTTCCACCTCATTCTTGATGGCATTCATGGGCAGCGAGAGCGTCACTTTGCGTTCGAGCTTGTCCAGGGTTTCAACTGTCACGGCCATGGGATATCTCCTAAAAAATGGAAATGAAAGCCCGGACTGGTTATCCAGTCTGGGCTTTTCGCTACAAGTATTCTGGTGCGCGGGGGGGGACTCGAACCCCCACAGTGTTGCCACCGTCAGGACCTAAACCTGGTGCGTCTACCAATTTCGCCACCCGCGCGGTTTGGGTTTTTCCGGGTGACAGCACCGACTCGCCGAGCCAGATACCGCCTCCCGTGAGGTCAACCCGCGATTCTATCCGCAGCCACTGGCTTGACCCGGAACCAGGCGGCATACATGGCAGGCAAGGCCAGCAAGGTCAGCAGGGTGGCGACCACCAAGCCCCCCATGATCGCCACCGCCATAGGCCCCCAGAACACGCTGCGGGACAAGGGGATCATGGCCAGCACTGCCGCAGCGGCGGTCAGCACAATCGGACGCATCCGGCGCACGGCCGACTCGACAATGGCTTCCCATGCAGGCACGCCCCGGGCACGGTCCTGCTCGATCTGATCGATCAGAATGACCGAGTTGCGCATGATCATGCCCATGAGCGCGATAACACCCAGCAGTGCCACAAACCCGAACGGTCTGTTCAGCAGCAGCAATGCACCGGCCACACCTGCCAGCCCCAAGGGACCGGTCAGGAACACGAGCATGGCCCGACTGAAACTGTGCAATTGCAGCATCAGCAGCGTGAATGTGATGAACAACATGACCGGCATGCCGGCCGCGATAGAGGACGACCCCTTGCTGCTTTCTTCCACGGCACCGGCCACCTGCACCTCATAACCCAACAACCCCTGTTCGCGCCATTGCTTTCCGAGCTTTTGCAGTGCAGGCAGCACCTCGTTGCTGACCGTGGCACCCTGCATGCCCTCCACCACATCGGCTTGCACTGTGATGGCGTACTCACGACCTTCGCGCCACATGACACCAGGCTCCCAACCGAACACGGGTTTTGCGATTTGCAACAGAGGAATGCTCTTGCCACTGGCGGTGGGCAGGTAGGCATTGCCCAGGTCACTGATGGCATCGCGCTCCTCCTGCGGTTGACGAAGTACGATATCGATGAGCTTGTCACCCTCGCGGTACTGTCCCACATTGACACCACTCAAAATGACACGCGCCGCCTGTGCAATCGATTGGCTGCTGACACCCAACGCCCGGGCCTTGTCTTGGTCAACCTCCAGCCGCAGGGTTTTGACCGATTCGTTCCAGTTGTCGTTCACCCCTCGTGTATTGGGGCTGGCGCGCATGACGGCCTTCACACTGTCAGCCAACTCGCGCAACACCACCGGGTCCGGCCCAACCACCCGAAACTGCACGGGGTACGGCACGGGTGGGCCATTGGCCAGCAGCTTCACACGGCCACGAACTTCGGGAAACTCCTGCGCCAGCAGCACTGGAATCTGCTTGCGCAGCACTTCTCGGCTTTTCAGATCCTTGGGCACCAAAATGATCTGTGTCACGTTGGTCTGAGGAAACACTTGGTCTAGAGGCAGGTAGAAGCGCGGCACGCCAGACCCCACCCAGGTGCTGACCATGCTCACGCCCGCTTCCTGCGCCAGCCTGGCCTCGACACGGTGCGTCACCGCCTCGTTTTCCGCGAAACTGCTGCCTTCAGGCAACCACAGATCCACCAGTATTTCCGGTCGATTGGAATCGGGAAAAAACTGCTGTTGGACTTTGCCCATGCCCACCAGACCCAACCCAAACAACAGCACCGTGGCCCCAATGGTGAGCCAGCGGTGCTTGACGCACCCATTCACCAATGCCCGGAAACGGCGGTAGAACGGACCGTCAAACACTTCGTTTGACTCGCCCAGGTGGGGTTTGACCTTCAGAAAAGTCACCCCCAGATAAGGCACAAAGACCACAGCGGCAAACCACGACACCACCAGTGCAATCACCGTGACGGCAAAGATCGCAAAGGTGTACTCACCCACTGCGGATTTGGCCATTCCGATGGGAAGGAAACCCGCCGCTGTGATCAGCGTGCCCGTCAGCATGGGCATGGCAGTGGCATCCCACGTGAACGTGGCCGCACGGAACATGGTGTAGCCCTCTTCGAGTTTGCGCACCATCATTTCGACCGCGATGATGGCGTCGTCCACCAGCAACCCCAGGGCAATGATGAGCGACCCCAGCGAAATCTTGTGGAGCCCAATGCCCCAGTAGTGCATGGCCAAGAAGGTGACCGCGAGCACCAAGGGGATGGTGATGAACACCACCAGCCCGGGCCGGACATCGAGCGTGAAACGTCTCCACCCTCGACCCGAGGGGTTGCTGTGAAGCCCCAAGCTGAGAAAGCTCACCACCAGCACGATCACCACGGCCTCGATCAGCACATTCAGAAACTCGTTGATGGAGCGGGTCACCGCCTGTGGCTGGTCCTGGACCTGCTCCAGTGTCACACCAGCAGGCAGGTCGTGCACCACTTTGTCGGTGGCCACCTTGAGTGCCTCGCCCAGGGCGATGATGTCCCCCCCCTTGGTCATCGAGATCCCCAGCGCGATCACGTCACGCCCCTGGTGGCGCACCTTGACCGTGGGGGGATCCACATAAGCCTGACGCACGTCTGCAATGTCCCCCAGGCGCATTTGGGCCCCTGTCGCGCTGCGAATCGGCATGGCCTTGAGCTGCTCGACCGACTGAAACGCCCCGCCGACGCGTGCCTGGACGATGTCCTGCGTCGATTGCACCGCGCCAGCCGACTCCACCGCGTTCTGCTGACCCAGCTGTACCAGCACCGCGTTCATGTCCAGCCCCAGCATGGCCACGCGCCGCTGGGAGATTTCGATGAACAACTTCTCGTCCTGCACGCCGAACAACTCGACCTTGTTCACATCCTTCACGCGCAAAAGCTGCTGGCGCACATCGTCCGCCATGCGCTTGAGTTCGGCATGGGCGTAACCCTCGCCTTGCAGGGCATAGATCACGCCGAACACATCACCGAACTCGTCATTGAAAAACGGTCCGAGCACACCTTGCGGCAGGGTTGAGCGCATGTCGCCCATCTTTTTGCGCACCGTGTACCAAGTCTGGTTGATGTCGGTCGGCTTGGTGCTGTCCTTCACCTGAAAAATGATGACGGTCTCACCCGGTTTGGAATAGCTGCGAATCTTGTCCGCATAAGGCACCTCCTGCAGGGTTTTCTCCAGCTTGTCGGTCACCTGCTCAGCCATTTGCTGGGCTGTGGCACCTGGCCAGTAAGCCCGCACCACCATGGCGCGAAATGCAAACGGCGGGTCTTCGTCTTGCCCCAGCTGAAAGTAGGAGGCCACCCCCAGCAGCATCAGCACCACCATCAGGTAACGGGTGAGTGGCGTGTGCTCCAACGCCCATTTGGACAGATTGAACCCTGGCTTGGGGTTTTGTGGCGTGGTAACGCTCATGGCTTTGCCACTCCTTCGATAGCAGGCTTTTCAATGCCTTCCTGCGGCAAGCCCTGCTTTTTTTCATATTTGTCTCGGTACAAAGTGACCGCCTGCCCATCGGTCAGCACATGCACACCGGCCACCACCACCTGTTCGCCTACCTGCAGCCCCGATGCGATGACGGCCTGGTTGCCATCGGCCGTGGCCACCACCACCGACCGGCTCTTGACCGTGTGGCTGGCCGGGTCATACAACCACACGGCCGTGCCCTGGCCTTGCTGGCGCAAGGCGCTGGTGGGCAATTTGATCAGCGCCGTGGCCCCGGCTTTCGGCATCAGGACGCGGGCATACGCCGTGCTTCCCAAAGGGGCCTGGGCTCCGTCGGCCAACGCCAGTTTCACCCCGTACGTGCGCGACACCGGATCGGCGCTGGCAGACACCTCGCGCACCCGCGCCTCCAAAGGGGCTCCGCCCGCCCACAGGCGCACCTCCGAAGGCATGCCCACCACCACCTGGGCAGCGCGCTGCTCTGGCACGGTCACCACCACGTCGCGAGGGCCGTCATAGGCCAATTTCACCACCGGCGTGCCTGCGGCAAGTACCTGACCTGGCTCGGCTTCAACCGCCACGACCACACCCGCTCTGTCTGCCGACAGGGTGGTATAGGCCTTCTGATTGGCCTGCACGCCACCTTGGGCTTTGGCCTGGTCCAGCGTGGCCTTGGCCGCCTTCAACGCGGCGTCCCGGCGCTCCAGCTCAGCCCCGCTGATGAAATTTTGCGCCCGCAGTTCGCTGTAGCGCTTGAAGTCCGCAGCGGCCAAGTCGTATTGGGTTTGCGCAGCCTGCACCTGGGCCACCGCCGCCTGGGCAGCCAACTGCAAGTCGGTGGGGTCCAACTGGGCCAGGGCCTGACCGGCCTTGACGCGCTGGCCAACCTCGACATGGCGCACCAACAGCTTGCCGGCCACCCGAAAACCCAGCCGCGACTCGCTGCGCGCCCGAACCTCACCCACATATTCGGTTTGAAATTCAGCTGCCTGCGGCCCCACCTGAACCACTTTCACGGCCCGCACAGGCTCCTCCACCACTTCAAGTTTGGAACACGCCGCCAGCATCGCGGCCACGGCCAGCAACGTGAAGGACAAACGGGGTTGAAACAGACGCATGACCGGAACTCCCAGGGCTAGGTGTGGCTCGCATTGGCGCTCATTAATGACCAACGGGTTAGTAAAACCAATCATAAACCAAGCCCGCTTTTTCTGCGCCGCACCGCCCGCAAGGCCGGTGTGGACAATCGGTCACATGAAAACGGGTGTTGCACACGAAGAAAACTTTCCAGTCGCCTCTTGGCTTTGTCCGCCGCGCCTGCGTCCCGTGATTGCGGCCATTTATTGGTTTGCACGCACGGCCGACGACATTGCCGATGAAGGCGATGCCCCCGCGCCACAACGGCTGTCCGACTTGGCAGCCTACCACCAGGTTTTGAACCACACGGCACAACACCCTGAGGCCCCACCCCTCCGGTGGCCCGAGGTGTTCGGCCCACTGGCGCTTCACCTGCGCGCCCATCAGTTGCCACTGAACCTGCTTCACGACCTGCTGAGCGCCTTCGAGCAGGACGTGCACCGCACCGCCAACGGCCAGCATTACACCGACCACGCCGAACTGCTGGACTACTGCCGCCTGTCAGCCAACCCCGTGGGGAGGCTGTTGCTGCACCTGTATGGCATCACCGACCCCACGCTACTGGCGCAAAGTGACCACATTTGCACTGCACTCCAACTCATCAACTTCTGGCAGGACCTCAGCCGCGACCTGCCCCGACAGCGCCACTACCTGCCGTTGGCCGAGCTGCAAGCCGCCGGGCTGACGCATGCGGATTTCGCCCCCGATGCCCGACCCACGGAAAAAACCCAGCGAGCCATGGAAAATTTGATAGCTGATTTGGCAAACCAGGCAAGCGCCATCATGCAAAAAGGCTCGAAACTCTGCCGCCAAGTGCCCGGCCGTGCCGGTTGGGAACTGCGTCTGGTGGTGCAAGGTGGCCTGCGCATTGCCGAAAAGGCACGGGCAATGCAGCACCGCACCTGGCAACACCGTCCCAAACTGGGCGTGGCCGATTTGCCTCTTCTGCTGTGGCGCGCATGGCGGATGGCTTGACAGGCCCGCGAAACCCTCGCTGGCTACACTGTGCCAACCCCACACACCGCATGAGCCCGCAAGACTACGTCCAACAAAAAGCCGCCGCCTCGGGCAGCAGCTTTTATTACGCCTTCCTGTTTCTGCCCAAGCCACGGCGTTTGGCCATCACCGCGTTCTACGCCTTCTGCCGCGAGGTAGACGATGTGGTGGACGACGTGGCCGACCCCGCTGTGGCCCAGCAAAAGCTGGCGTGGTGGCAACACGAGGTGGCCCAGGCCTACACAGGCCAACCCACCCACCCGGTGATGCAAGCGCTGATGCCCCACACCGGTGCCTACGGCATCCGGCAAGACCAGTTGCAAGCGGTGATCCAGGGCTGCCAGATGGACCTGGGCCAAACCCGCTACCTCGACTACCCCGGTCTGCAGCGCTATTGCCACCTGGTGGCCGGAGTGGTCGGCGAAGTGTCGGCCAGCATCTTCGGGCAGACCGACCCCGCCACCACCGCCTACGCCCACACGCTGGGGCAGGCTTTTCAGCTCACCAACATCATCCGCGACGTGGGCGAAGACGCCCTGCGTGGCCGCATTTACCTGCCGGTGAACGAATTGCAGCGCTTTGACGTGAAGGCCCACGAAGTACTGAAGCGCACCCACTCCGACCGCTTCGTGGCTCTCATGCGCTTCCAAGCCGAGCGTGCGCACGGCCTGTACGACCAGGCCCTGGCCCTGCTGCCTGACGTCGATCGCCGCAGCCAGAAGCCTGGACTGATGATGGCCAGCATTTACCGCACCCTGCTGCGCGAGATCGAGCACGAGCAATTCCAGGTGCTCCACCAACGCATCGCCCTCACCCCGCTGCGCAAGCTCTGGTTGGCCTGGAAGGTACAGGCCCTGGGCCACCTGTGAGCACGCCCCTCCGCGTCGCCGTGGTGGGCGGCGGCTGGGCCGGGTTGACGGCTGCGGTGCGTGCCGCTCACGACGGCCATCACGTCACCGTGTTTGAAGCCAGCCGCCATTGGGGTGGCCGCGCCCGCAGCCTGCCCCTCACCCTGCCCGACGGCACCGTCACCAAGGTGGACAACGGCCAGCACATCCTCATCGGTGCCTACACCGACACCTTGCGGCTGATGACCCTTGTGGGCGTGGACACAAATGCCACCCTGCTGCGCACGCCCCTGGCCCTGGTGGATCCCCTGGGCCAGGGCCTGCGCCTGCCGCACTGGCCCGGCGTACCGGCATGGCTGAACGCCCGCCTGCCCATGGCCGTGCTGGGTGGCGTTCTGCAAGCCCGAGGCTGGACGTGGACTGACAAATGGGCCTTGCTGACCACGGCCACCCGCTGGCAGCTGGGAGGATTCACCTGCGCCCCCCACACCAGCGTCGCCCAGTTGTGCGCGCGACTGCCGGCGGGCTTGCGGCGCAACTTCATCGACCCACTGTGTGTGTCGGCCCTGAACACCCCCGCCGAACGCGCCAGCGGCCAAGTGTTTCTGCGGGTACTGAAAGACGCTCTGTTTGGCGTACCAGGTGGCGCCGACCTGCTGCTGCCGCGGGTGGATCTGGGCAGCCTGTTCCCCGAAGCCGCCGCGCGCTGGCTCAGTGACCAGCCCCACCCTGCCGACCTGCGCCTGGGCCAACGTGTGCACAGCCTGACCCCACGCCATGACGGCACATGGCAAGTGAACGGCGAACCGTTTGAACACGTCATTTGGGCAAATTCAGAGCAAAAACAAGCTCTATCGCTTATCAAAAAAGCGTTGGAAGCTACAAAAAACAGAGAGTTCAAGCTCACCCGCCGCCAATCCGAGTGGCTGACACACGCAGCGGGATTGGCATTCGAGCCCATCGCCACGGTGTATGCGTGGACCAACGATGGCCCCCTTCCCCACCCGTTGCCTCGCCCCATGACCGCGCTGTGGCCCAGCGCGCAGCACCCAGGCCAATTCGTGTTCGACCGTTCCTGGCTGGGCAGCCCTCGTGGCTTGCTGGCTTTCGTGGTCAGCGCCAGCGTGGGTGACGCGCAAACACTCGAAGCGCAAGTGTGCGCTCAGGCCAAGGCGCAACTGGGCTTGGCGGTGACCCCACTGAAAACCGTGGTCGAAAAACGCGCCACTTTTGCCTGCACACCAGACTTGAAACGCCCCAGCTCGCCCATGGCCCCAGGACTTTGCGCCGCTGGTGACCATGTGGCAGGCCCCTACCCGGCCACCCTGGAAGGCGCAGTTCGCAGTGGGTGGGAGGCCGGCAAACTGAGCGTTTGACACAACCCGAACGGCCAAAGAAAAACCCGCTGCAACTTGCGCTGCAGCGGGCTGTCTTGGCGGAGCAGGAGGGATTCGAACCCTCGATGAGGCTCTACACCCCATACTCCCTTAGCAGGGGAGCACCTTCGGCCACTCGGTCACCACTCCAATCCCTCAATTATGCACCAAACTCGACCCTTTTTCAGACACATAGTCGAGTACAGGCCCTCGCCTGTGTACCCAACCCGCCGATACTTTGATGGCAATGCCATGGCCTCGGGTGCAGCAGTTTTCAATTTGGCTCAGCAGTTCATCCAGCTGAGCCGTTGAAGGAGGCCATCCAGCAACCTCTTGCAACCAGTATCGCAACACATTGGCCTGACGCCGCAGAGACAACTCACGCAGGCCGTCCAACCGCGGTGGCGTTCCCACCGCCTGCAAATCCGAGCGCGCGAGTTCCTTCAGAAGCTCGGCAGCTTCCCCTGCATGACGAGCCGTGCGCGTCAAGGTGTCCACCATGGCTGGAAAATGCCGGGTCACAACTGGCATCACGCCCAGCCTTATGCGGTTCCGTGTGAATCGCTGGTCCTGGTTGCTGGGGTCTTCCACAAAAGGCACGCCAGCAGAGATCAGCCATTGCTTGAGTGCAACCGCCCTGAGTCGCAAAAAAGGGCGGCCAAAGAGAGCCCCATGCTTCAGGCTGCATTCGCCCATGGCCGCCAACCCTGGCATACCCGCACCTCTGGTCAAAGCCAGAAAGACCGTTTCGGCCTGGTCGTCTGCGTGTTGGCCCAGCAACACCGCCATGGCTCCGCAAGCTTCTGCAGCAGATGCCAATGCGGCATACCGGGCCTGGCGCGCCTCCGCCTCCACGCTGACGCCTGGCGCCTGCGACACGTCAACGGCCAACAACCGAAGAGGAACCTGCGATTTTTGACACGCCGCCGCACAAAAGTCGGAAAACCCCTTTGCCGCCGCTTGCAACCCATGGTTCACGTGCAAAGCAATCACACCGCCGGGCCAAGCAGCCCGGACGGCCAGCAGCAGCGCCATCGAATCTGCACCGCCACTCAAAGCAACGGCCACGGGCCGCGAATGGGTGGGCGTCCCTTTCAAATGCTTTTGGGCCCAGATCAGCAAAGCCTTTCGGATCGCCGGAGGCACACCCGGCAACCGGTTGCCTTCAGCGTGCGCGGCTGACTTTGCCATCGGCCTTGGTGTCGGCCTTGGTGTCGGTAAAGCGCCCATAACTCTGCAACCGGGCGTACCGGCGATCGATCAGGTCACGGGTCTTCAAATCGGCCAACTGTCGCCAAGCATCGCCCAGCGCCCGTTTCAGAAACGCAGCCATTTGCTTGGGGTCGCGGTGAGCGCCCCCTACCGGCTCGTTGACAATTTTGTCCACCAAACCCAACGCTTTCAAACGGTGGGCAGTGATGCCGAGCGCCTCTGCGGCATCTTGGGCTTTGTCACTGGTTTTCCAAAGGATGGAGGCACACCCTTCAGGGCTGATCACCGAATACACCGAGTACTGCAGCATCAACACCTGATCGGCGACAGAAATGGCCAGGGCACCACCAGACCCCCCTTCGCCAATGATTGTGCTGATGATGGGCACCTCCAGCTGGGCCATCTCAAAGATATTGCGGCCAATCGCCTCGGACTGCCCACGTTCTTCGGCGTCAATCCCTGGATAGGCACCAGGGGTATCCACAAATGTGAACACAGGCAGTTCGAATTTTTCGGCCAGCTTCATCAGCCGCAAGGCTTTTCGATACCCTTCCGGCTTGGTCATGCCAAAGTTGCGCAAAGCACGCTCTTTGGTATCACGGCCTTTTTGTTGTCCCAACACCATGCAGGGTTGACCATTGAAACGGGCCAAGCCCCCAACAATGCTCAAGTCATCGGAAAAGTGCCTGTCACCGTGTAACTCGACAAAATTCGTGAAGATCTCACGCACATAGTCCAAGGTGTAAGGCCGGTCTGCGTGACGGGCAATCTTGGTGATCTGCCAAGGGCTCAAGTCGCTGTAGATGTCTTTTGTCAGCTGCTGGCTTTTTTTTGCCAGCTGGTCAATTTCCGCAGAAATATCGACAGCCGACTCTGTTTGAACATACCGAAGCTCTTCGATTTTGGTTTCAAGCTCGGCAATGGGTTGTTCAAAGTCGAGATAGTTTCTTTTGGCCAAAGCTGTGCTCCTGTGGACGGCCTATCTCGCTCAACGCGAGAAGGACCTCAAAATTTGTGTGCCACGCCTGTCAATGCATGACAGGAGCAGCCTCCAACGACCGCCAAATATACCAAGTGGCCACGGTGGAGAAAGGTGCCCATGCCTGGGCCAATTCCCGCACATCGCTGCGGCTCACAGGTTCGCCGGAGTAGTACGCATGGCTGATCCCATTGATGAGCCCCACGTCGTCCAACGGCAACACGTTGGGTCGCTGCAAATGAAAAATCAGAAACATCTCTGCCGTCCAGCGCCCCACACCCCGAACTGCAACGAGCTTTTGAACAATCTCGTCATCGGAGGCAGAAGCCCACTCGCGCTCACCCATCCGATCACGGTGGAACTCGGTAGCCAACGCGTGAAGGTACTCTGCCTTGCGTGCACTCAGCCCTGCTGATCGAAGTTTCTCAACGGTCAAATCCAGAATGCTGGCTGGTGCCATGCGGTCCACTTGGGAGACCAAGCGCAGCCACACCGACTGAGCGGCCTTCACCGATATCTGCTGCCCCACAATGCTTCTGGCCAACGTGGTGAATGCATCGCCACGGGATTGAAGCGTCATTTTCGGATGGGTCAATATGAGTTTTTTCATGACCCGGTCCTTGCTCGACAAGTGTCTGCAGGCCTGCACCCAATAGGGAGGCTCGACACCAAGCTGCGCAACGGAACTGACAGTGGTCGTCATACCCGCTCCCAAGACGTGCCTTGGGGCCCGTCTTTCAGCACAACGCCTTCAGCCAGAAGCGCCCTGCGGATCTCGTCCGCTCGGGCGAAGTCCCGGGCACTCTTGGCTGCTTGCCGCTCTGCAATGCGTTGCTCAACAATGGCCGCATCCACACCCAGTCCGGCTTTTAAAAATTGGGAAGGCGATTGCTGCAAAAGCCCCAGGCATCCCCCCAAAGTTCTCAACAGCGCCGCAGACTCAGGCGAACCTGTGCGGTTGACCTCCGACGCCAATTCAAACAACACCGAAACCGCTTCGGGCGTTCCAAAGTCTTCATCCATCGCCGCTTTGAACTTGGCGGCGGAGCCAAAGGACCAGTCAACAGCCAGCGTGGGCAGCGACGAAAAGCCAGCCAATGCGGTGTACAAGCGCTTCAGTGCACCCCGAGCGTCGTCCAGGTGCGCATCGCTGTAATTCAAAGCGCTACGGTAGTGGGCTCGAATGATGAAGAATCGAACGGTTTCGGCATCAAATTTCTCGAGTACCTCCCGAATGGTGAAGAAATTGCCCAGACTTTTGGACATTTTTTCATTGTCCACACGCACAAAGCCGTTGTGCATCCAAAAACGTGCAAGCGGTTTTCCGTGGGCGCCCTCAGACTGGGCGATTTCATTCTCATGATGGGGAAACTGGAGATCGGCGCCACCTCCGTGGATATCAAAACTTTCCCCCAACAACTGACACCCCATGGCAGAACATTCAATATGCCAACCTGGGCGCCCCATCCCGTAAGGACTGGCCCACTTCGCATCCTCTGGCTCCGCAGGTTTGGCGGCCTTCCAAAGGACAAAATCCAACGGGTCGTGCTTACCCTCGTTGACGCTCACGCGTTCACCCGCACGCAATTCATCTACGCTTTTGCCACTGAGCTTGCCATAGCCATCGAATCCACGGATCGCGAAATTGACATCACCATCGTCCGACCGATACGCCAACCCCCGAGCCTCCAGCCTTTGAATGATGCCCAACATTTCAGGCACATAAGCCGTGGCCCTTGGCTCGTGAGTGGGTCGCTCGATGCCCAGCGCGTCCGCATCCTGATGCAACGCCTCGGTCATTCGATCGGTCAGTGAACGGATACTTTCCTGATTTTGCTGTGCTCGCCGGATGATCTTGTCATCGATATCGGTGATGTTTCTGACGTATGTCACTGCATACCCACTGGTCCGCAACCAACGCTGTACCACATCAAATGCGACCATCGACCTCGCGTGCCCCAGGTGGCAGAAGTCGTAAACCGTCATGCCACACACGTACATGCGCACATGGCCGGGTTGCAGTGGCTCGAAGTCCTCCAGACGTCGTGTGAGGGTATTGTGAATGCGCAGACTCATGAACTGAACGATAAAAAGACGGGTATCGACCCGATACAGGAACTCAAGAGGCGAGTTCGGACACCAATCTGCCAGTATGCAACACGGAAGGGCGACACGGGGCTCAGCGTCCTATTGAAAAGCCCTCAGATACAATGACCAGAAGCCAATATCTGCCTCACAACAGCCCCTCCGCTCACAACCTCAGCCCTGGGTTTGAGTGCCCTTTTCACCGGATTGTCCCTGTTCACCCACACCCGTTACATCCCATGCCAACCAACGTTTGCCTCAAGCGCCTGCGCCTCGCCCGGACTCATGTCGCCGTGGGTTTGCTGGCCGGAGTCCTCTGGGCTTTTCCATCTTGGGCCGACGAATACAGTGATGTGAACCGGCTGTTGAAAGCCGGGCAATCCACAGAGGCGATGACCAAGGTGGACCAGTTTCTCACTGGAAAGCCTCGCGACCCGCAAATGCGTTTTCTCAAAGGGGTCATACTCGCCGAAACTGGGAAAACCAACGAAGCGATCGCCACATTTGTCAAACTCACTGAGGAGTTTCCCGAGCTACCGGAGCCTTACAACAATCTGGCGGTTCTATATGCAGGCCAGAGCCAATTTGACAAGGCCAGGGTCGCATTGGAAATGGCCATCAGGACCAATCCCAGCTATGCCACAGCCCACGAAAACCTGGGTGACGTTTATGCAAAACTGGCAAGCCAAGCCTACAGCAAAGCCTTGCAGCTGGATGGAACCAATGCGGGAGTGCCTCCTAAGCTGGCCTTGATCCGCAATCTGTTCGCCCCCGAGTCGCGGGTCGGCAAAACCACGGCGGCGGCAGCATCAGTGCCTCCGGCTCCTGCTACCAGCAAACCATCGGCCCCACCAACACCTCCCAGCACGCCGATGCCACCCGTGCCCACATCGGCCCCGGTCCAAGAGGGTGCCCAAGAAGTTATCGTGGCGGTTCAGGCATGGGCCAAAGCATGGGCCAACAAGGATATGGCCGGGTATCTCGGTGCGTATGGTGAGAAATTCGACCCTCCCCGTAACCAGTCTCGCAAGGCGTGGGAAGAGGAGCGCAGAGACCGTATTGTTTCGAAACGGTCTATCAGCGTTGATGTTTCCGACTTCGATGTCAAAGTGACAGATGGCAAAGCCCGCGTCAGTTTTCGTCAAAACTACAAAGCTGGCGCACTGGTTGCGAACAGTCGGAAAACGTTGGACATGGTTCGTCAAGGGAGTAGCTGGCTGATCGTTCGGGAAAGCTCTGGCGGCTGATACTGCCATATCCCCCCTTTCGTGAAAGTGCCACCCGGTCGGGGTGGCTTTTTCTTTGCGTTATCACATTTCCCCAAGCGATTTGACACGCCGTTTCTTTTTCTGGATCGCCATAACGCTGCTGGCTTCGTCCGGCATCTTGGCAGTAACCCACTGGACCACCACTTGGTGGCCGTGGTCCGCCAACCAGGCCAGGGCCTCCACGGCACTGCCCGCTGTATTCCCGTCTTTGGCTGAAAACGCCTCGCCACCTGCGCCTCAACCGATGGCAGGAACCACGTCTGCTGCCCGCATTTTGGCATCCGGACAACTCCCCAAGAACAACGCGGAAACCCGCTTGGTCGAAGTGTTTTCACTGATTGAAAAAGGTAACTTTCAACGGGCTTTGGAGCAGGCCGATGCCCTGACGAAAGACCACCCGAACTTCCATCTGGCCCATCTGGTCAGGGGAGACCTACTGAAACTCCGGTACCAACCCTCGGCGCCTGTGGGCCAGGCGGAATCCGAAGCCCAAGGGGCTTCCGCGCGCCTTGCAGCTTTGCGCACAGAAACGCAAGCCCGTTTGACAGCGTTGCGCGACCGACCACCGGAGGGTCATCTGCCTCATCAGTTCCTGGCCCTCTCCAGCCAGACCAGACATGCCATTGCTGTCGATGCCTCTCGGTCAAGACTCTACTTGTTTGAGAACACCACACCTGCGATGTCGGGACCATCCGCAACACAGCCGTTTTCCCCGCCAAACCTCAAGTTGATAGGGGACTTTTTCATCTCCGTCGGCAAGTCCGGCATCAACAAGCGAGTAGAGGGTGATGGCAGAACACCCTTGGGAACCTACTACATCACATCTGTCCGCGACAAAAAAACCCTGCCAGAGTTCTACGGTGCAGGTGCGCTACCCATCAACTATCCCAATGCCCTTGATGTCCAACGAGGCAGGACAGGTAGTGGAATCTGGTTGCATGGCAGTCCACCGCAACAATACGTCAGAGCCCCGTTGGCGTCAGATGGTTGCGTGGTCCTTTCCAATCCTGACATGGAGCGGCTGCTCGATTTGGTGGCTCCCCGTACCACGCCGGTGGTCATCGCTGAACAGTTGCAATGGATCAAACCCTCGGCACTGCAGGCAGATACCACGGCGTTCGCTGCGGTGCTTGAAACCTGGCAAACAGCCCGCAGCCAGGCCACCCCCGAAACCTTCAGCCAACTTTTTGATCGAAATGCGGTCACCAAGGTAGGAGGTATCGGCAAAAACAGCGGCCAGGAGCTGCTGGTGTCTCCTGCTGCCAAGCTGGGCGTTGCCCATCTGTCGCTGCTGCGGTGGCAGGATTCCAATGAAACCATGGTGGCCACATTCGAAGAAACCTTAAATGGACACAACACAGGAGTGGTACGTCGACAATATTGGACCTTGCATCCCGAAGGATGGCGATTGCTGCAAGACACGGTGCTGTCGGGCACCCCCAGCCAGGGGCTCAAACGCCCTGTGATCGCTGTGGCCTTGGACGAGGTCCAACCGACCAAAAAACCAGCACCGGCATCGGACAGCACATCTGCAGTCAGACAGAAAGCAGAATCGCAAGGTCCCACTGGATCGTCCGCAACCCCACAAAACAAACAGGTACAGCAAGCCGTACAAAGCTGGGCGCAGGCATGGAGTCAAAAAAACATGGTCCAGTATCTGGGGGCCTACGCACCGTCTTTCGATCCACCAGGCGGACTCAGCCGCAAGGCGTGGGAAGCAGAGCGGCGCAGCCGCATCGTTTCCAAAAGCAAAATCGCTGTGTCTCTGTCCAAAATGTCAGTTCAGGTCAAAGGCAATACCGCCACAGTGGGATTTGTCCAGAACTACAAGGCCGACCAGCTGGCTGTGTCAAGCCACAAAACCCTGAAGCTTACAAAACGTGGAGATCAGTGGCTGATCACCCACGAAAGCGTGGGTGGGCGCTGACCTGGAGTCAACACATGAAAGCAATCGAACCCATGGCGCACTCTCTTCACCGCAAAACCATTCTGAGCACATTCACTGGCATGGCTTTTTCCACCTGGCTGGCGACGTGCCCAGCCGCGTCTGCGGCAGCGGATCCCGTCCGTGTCAAGCTGAGCACTTCCGCTGGCGACATCCGCTTGGAACTGTATCCCGATCATGCCCCCAAAACGGTGACCAACTTCGTGCAATACGTCAAAGACAGGCACTACGATGGAACCTTATTCCATCGTGTGATTGATGGATTCATGATTCAGGGCGGTGGCTTCGATGCCAGTTATGCGCAAAAACCCACGCGCCCTCCCGTGGCACACGAAGGCAGAGAGGCCCTCGCCAGCGGGGGGTTGCGCAACACAGTGGGGACCATTGCCATGGCACGCACCAGCGACCCGCAATCGGCCACGGCCCAGTTTTTCATCAATGTCAAAGACAACACCTTCCTTGACCCAAACATGCAAAGCTGGGGCTACACCGTGTTTGGCAAGGTGGTGTCGGGCATGGACGTGGTCAACGCCATCAAATCGGCCCCCACCGGCCCTGGCGGGCCATTTCCCTCGGACGTACCCAAAACCCCCATTACCCTTTTGAAAGCCACTCTGGAGAACTGACATGAGCCAAACCCTAGTCGAACTGCACATTGCCGACCACGGCGTTATCACACTGGAACTTAACGCTGAGAAAGCCCCAAAATCGGTGGAAAATTTTCTGGCATATGTTGCCAAAGGTCACTATGACAACACCATTTTCCACCGCGTCATGGATGGGTTCATGATTCAAGGGGGGGGCTTTGAGCCCGGCATGAAGCAGAAAAGCACCGATGCCCCCATCGTCAATGAAGCCAACAACGGCTTGAAAAATGACAACTACACCGTGGCCATGGCTCGCACCAACGATCCACACTCGGCAACGGCTCAGTTTTTCATCAACGTGACCGACAATGGCTTTCTCAACCACACGTCACCCACGGGCAGCGGTTGGGGCTATGCGGTGTTTGGTAAGGTGATCAAAGGCACTGAGGTGGTCGACGCCATTCGCAAAGTGCCCACCGGTCGCAGCGGTTTTCATGAAAATGTGCCAAAGACCGATGTGGTGATCGAAAAAGCGGTTGCTCTCTGAAAGATTGATCGCCCATGCGCCTGCTGGACACGGTAACGGCTCCGAACCACTGGCGCACGGTCGATTTCATCTCGGATCTGCATCTGCAGGCCAGTGAGTCTGCAACGTTTGATGCTTGGCGGGCCTACCTGGCTGCCACGCCTTGCGATGCTCTCTTCATTCTGGGAGACCTGTTCGAGGTTTGGGTGGGCGATGATGTGCTCGACGCCCCGTCTTCTGAATCACGCTTTCCCAACACGTGTGTTCAGGCGTTGCGCGTTGCCACCGGACGCATGTCCGTGTTTTTCATGGCGGGCAACCGCGATTTCCTCGTCGGCGAACGTCTTCTGGCCGACACAGGCATGCAGGGCCTTTCAGACCCCACCACCTTGACACTGGGCAATGAGCAATGGGTGCTGAGTCATGGCGACGCCTTGTGCCTGGCCGACACCGACTACCAACGGTTTCGACATCAGGTGCGCAGCCCCGAATGGCAAGCCCGCTTCCTGGCAGCACCATTGACCCAACGCTTGAACTTGGCACGGCAAATTCGACAGGAGAGTGAACAGCGCAAGGCAACCCCCGAAAAAACATGGGCAGATGTGGATATCGGGGCAGCCAGCTCACTGCTGGCCCAACGGCATGCCATAAGGTTGGTGCACGGACATACCCATCAAGCTGCCGACCACCCACTGACGGTTGACGGCCACCGGCATGTGCTCAGCGACTGGGACGCCAACAGCACCCCTCCACGGCTTGAGGTGTTGCGCTGGCGTGCACCCAAAAATGGGCAAGCATACGACACGCCTTTAAGGCTTCACATAGAAATGGCATCTATCGCTTGATGCCATTCAATTGGCAGCTCTGATTTCAGGATTTGCGCAGTAGCACTTTCAGCGATTGCTGCAGGCGATGCGCCCCCTCTTCATCCCAAACACCTGCAAGCACCCGGGCCACATCCTGCCCCCAAGTTTGAGATGGCGCAGGATCATTGCGGCGAGTCAGCATGTTCAACTGCAAGGCCCGACGAGCATCTAAATGGTGAGCGGGTGTCGGCACCTCGGCAGCCATTTCCAGCCTCAGCAACGCTTGGCCATCTGGATCGCCGCCTGGTGCAGCGCTGCCCGACAACGCTTGCACCCAGGCCTGCCGGACAGCGGCATTGACCCGAGAGCCAAGCTCCGAAGCGAGGGGCAACCTTGTCACATCGCGATGTTGCCAAGCATCCAGAAGCTGCGTCAGCGACTGGCCGTGGGCCTGCGCCGCAAGCTTCTTCAATGAGGCCTGTGCCTGATCCAGGGCGTCGCGCTGGGCCCGGAATGCCGCATCTCCCAACCGAGGTCCACGCTCAAAACGCTCGCTGTCACGCGCACTGAAGTCGCGGCCGTCACGACGCCCTGCCCCAGGCCCATCACGTCGCTCGCTGCCAGGCCGAGCCCCTCCACGACCTGGCGCGGCAGGAAGTTCTTTTTTCATGCCTGGTCGATCATCCCCCCTCATGGCCACGAGCTTGCGCACAGGTGCGGCTGGACCCGCTTCCCCAGGCGGCGCAGAAGATGGCTCGGCTTCAGTGGCCACGACCACCGCTGGCATGGTGGTTGCAGGCGAGGACGCATGCAAGGTTTGCTGTAAAGCGGTCATGGCCTGGTGAATACGCTGAGCGTCCCCACTGGCATTGGCCTCCTGCAAGACCTGGGCTGCGGCCAGCACGCGCTGATCATGCTCACTCAAAGCGGCCGCCTGTTTTTCACGGGCGGCATCCTTGCGCTGAAATGCGGCGTCGATGGGCGCTCTGAAGGCATCCCACAACTTCTGCTCCAGCTTGCGCTCCAAGGGCACTGCCTGAGCCAAGTGCTGCCATTCCTGCTGCAGTGAGCGCACCGCATCCATCCGCAGCACCTCCGCAGCACCCAAGGCTTCTGCCTGCGCGATCAGCGTCTTGCGCTGGGCCAAGTTGGCGTCTTGAGCCCGTTCCAATGCGGCCCGCGCCTTGGTTTGGGCTGCTTTCCATAACGGCTGCAATTCGGCAAATTGCTTTTCTCCAAGATGCCCTCCGTTTCGCCAAGCATCGGCAAACCGGTGCAGATCCCGGGTCTGAGCCTTCCAGTCAGTGTTCCCTTCGTGGGCCAAAGTCCAATCTTCAAGTTCTTTGATCAAGGCCAATCGCTGCGCACGATTGGCAGCGGACTCCGCCTTGACATGCTCCAACCACTGTTCAACCACCTTGTGCGCTTGGGTGCAAGCTTCGTCAAACCGCTTCCACAGCCCGTGATTGGGTACCCCGCCTTGGTCGGTCTGCTTCCAACTGTCTCGCAAAGCCCGCAGGGTTTCCTGCATTTTTCGACCACTCAAACGCTGAGCTTCCGGCACTTTGAGCAAGTCTTCGGCCTTGGCCACCAGCTCTTGTCGAAGCTGGTCGGCGCGCCAGCGCTGCCAACCTTCCAAATCACCCGCCTGCGCCAGCAGGGACTGTGCTTGTCCCTCCAACTCGGTCGTCAGCCAGCGCCCATGCTCTTTCAATGCGTGCCTGAGCTCAGTGGCCCATTTGGGGATCATTTTCCCCTGTCCTTGGGCCAAAGTATCAGCCAGTTGTTTGGCCACCGCGCCCACGGCAGCGGAAGCCTTTTCGCGGAAAACCTGCTGCTGTTCGTCACTCACAGCAGGGTGGGCCTTGTCAGGGGCAGCTTCTCCACGTTGCTTGCGGATTTCGTCAGCCCAAACGGGCACAGCCGGCAACTCCACCGCAGGGTCTGCCGCTGCAGCGACCGCTTGCTGCAGCGCCGCATCAAAAGCCTGCCAGACCAAGTTCAGCTGCGCTTTGGAAGTGTCCAGCATGGGAGCAAAACGAGGATCAATACTGCCCCACTGACCATCTGCTGCCAGCAGCTGTGCCTGCTGACCCCACTGGGCAACGTCAGCAGCCAAGGCGGCACTCACCTGAAGGGAGTCCTGCAGCGGCTTCGTCGACATGACTTCAATGCGCTGTGCGAGCAACACCGCAGCCTCACGCTCCACCTGAATGCGGTGTTGCAGGTCCTCAATGGTTTTCACTCGTTCGGCCAATGCCGCCTTCAAGCCGGCCAGAGGCTCCCTGGACAACGGAGCCCCTGCTTTGGCTGCGTCACGCTGCCAAGCCATGGCATCGGCCACATTGAGTCGGTCCTGCGCCAACAAGCTCTGGGCACGTGCAGCCCATTCACCAGCAACAGCTTCTTGTGCTTTGAGCCGCTTGAGTTCGTCCAACTTTTCCTTCAAGGGCTTTGCCGCACCTTTGTCTCGATGCGACAACTCACGAAACACATCGGTCATTTGCTCGGTTGTGGGGTCTGTGGCCAACCAGTCTCGAACACGTGCGGAACGCTCACCAGTGGTGGGCGCACTGAATGCGCCCCCCGTGAGCCGGTCCAACGTGGACGTATCTGGCGATTTGGCACTGGCAGGCATGGGGCTTTCGTTTTTCACGACAAAACTCAACAGAAAGGGAATAAAGGGCTTGCAAACGTCAAGCAACAGCCTTGGGCTGAATAACCTTCTATTGTCACACTGAGCGCACCACTTTTTAACCTTCAGCGCCGTTCAAACGCCCATTCATACGATCAATATTGATATAAAAGACAGTCTTTTTAGTATTGACCCGCTATTTCTTCACACCTAGAATTCGCCGAAAAATCGACAAGGGTTAACTCCAGCCCCCTTGCCCGACATCGCTGGTGCCTTTTGGGCACCGATTGCCGAACGTCACGCCAACTCACTGGCGTCGACCCATCGGCTCTCGCAAATCGAAAGGACATCCCATGATTGCGAACACTCCGGCCACTCACAGCCTCTATGCCAGCACAAGAACCTGGGTTCAAGCCAGTATCCGCTTTGTGATGGACATCACCCACAACAGCATCGCGCTGGTGGGCTTGGCCATTGCGGCCATTACCATCGTGCTCGTGACACGGGACGACCTCCGTGATGCCGTGGAACACCGCGTGCTGACCCTGCTGCTCGAACGGCAAGAAGCCAAGACCGACAACACGCTACTCTTGATCAACGAACCTCAGGCGATTGACCGCGTCACGGCGGCGCAACCCAGCGAACTGCCCAAACCACAAGCCAAAGTGGCTTTCTGGCTGTCGCGGAAATACCGGGTGGCACCAGAACCGCTGAGTGTGCTGATCGCTGAAGCTTTTGCCCTGGGTGAAAGAATCAAGCTGGACCCCACGCTGATACTGGCGGTGATGGCCATTGAATCGCGCTTCAACCCTTTTTCTCAGAGCCCTTATGGCGCCCAAGGCCTGATGCAAGTGCTGACGCGTGTTCACACAGACAAATACGAAGGCTTCGGCGGCACCCTGGCGGCATTTGATCCCGTGTCCAATTTGCGGGTGGGCGTGCAAGTGCTGCATGACTGCATCAAACGTGCAGGCTCCGTGGAAGGTGGGCTTCGCTTGTACGTGGGGGCGGTTTCGGTCGATGGTGGCGACTATGTGACAAAAGTCATGGCCGAGCACATCCGCCTTCGGGATGTGGCCCTGGGGAAAATGGTATCCGTCCAGGAGCCCCGAATGAGTCCCTCCCCAGTGAGAACACCGCCCAATAACGGCATTCCGCTTGTTCCCGCGCCCATTGAAGCCGAATCGGCACACGGCCCCTTGACCACCGAATCCACATCCTGAAGAGCTGGCACAGCATCCGGTAAACTCGCACGGCGCGCGACTGGCGATACACCAGGGTTCAGACACCCCATGGTGGACGTGGAATACCACTGGGAAGCGCGCCGTTCCACCGGCTTGTCGCGGTGTGTAACGATCAGCCGTTCGCCTGGGCAGCCCTTGTTTCTCACACGAAACACGGTCCACCGTCACCCGAAGACTGCCATGTACTCACGCAACACCCTGATTGAACAGACCGATCCCGAGCTGTTTGCCGTTATCCAAGCTGAAAACGCACGCCAGGAACACCACATTGAACTGATTGCCAGCGAGAACTATGCTTCGCCGGCCGTGATGGCGGCTCAAGGCACGCAGCTCACCAACAAGTACGCTGAAGGCTACCCGGGCAAGCGCTACTACGGTGGCTGTGAGTTTGTGGATGTGGCCGAACAACTGGCCATTGACCGCGTGAAGCAACTGTTTGGCGCCGATGCGGCCAACGTCCAGCCCCATTGCGGCGCATCGGCCAACGAAGCGATCTTCCTCGCGTTCCTGAAGCCAGGAGACACCATCATGGGCATGAGCTTGGCCGAAGGGGGTCACCTGACCCACGGCATGCCACTGAACATGAGCGGCAAGTGGTTCAACGTGGTGTCCTACGGACTGAACGACAAAGAAGAGATTGACTACGACGCCATGGAGCGCAAGGCCCATGAATCCCGTCCGAAGTTGATCGTGGCCGGTGCGTCGGCTTACAGCTTGCGCATCGACTTCGAGCGTTTTGCCAAAGTGGCCAAAGATGTGGGGGCCATTTTCATGGTGGACATGGCCCACTACGCTGGTCTGATTGCGGCAGGCGTCTACCCCAACCCCGTGCCGTTTGCCGATGTGGTCACCAGCACCACCCACAAGAGCCTGCGCGGCCCGCGTGGAGGCATCATCCTGATGAAAGCCGAGCATGAAAAAGCGGTCAACAGCGCCATCTTCCCCGGGCTGCAAGGTGGCCCGCTGATGCATGTGATCGCGGCCAAGGCGGTGGCTTTCAAGGAAGCCCTGACGCCAGAATTCAAGGCTTATCAGCAACAGGTGGTGAAGAACGCCCAGATCGTGGCCGAGACGCTGACTCAGCGCGGGCTGCGCATCGTCAGTGGCCGAACCGAAAGCCATGTGATGTTGGTGGATCTGCGCGCCAAAGGCATCACCGGCAAAGAAGCCGAAGCCGTGCTGGGCAACGCCCACATGACGATCAACAAAAACGCCATCCCCAACGACCCTGAAAAGCCCATGGTGACCAGTGGCATCCGTTTGGGCACGCCCGCCATGACCACCCGCGGGTTCAAGGACGAGGAAGCCCGCCTGACTGCCAACCTGGTGGCAGACGTTCTGGACAACCCACGCGACCCCGCCAACATCGAAGCGGTCCGTGCCAAGGTGAATGCGCTGACCGCTCGCTTCCCTGTTTATAGCTGATCACGCAAGACAGCAAAGCGATTGGGCATGATTTTTCATAAAAACTCTGCCCTCTCGCTTGACCGCTTGTCACACCAGAAGCTCAAAGGGAAACGCACGTGAAATGCCCCTTCTGTGGTCACACCGAGACCCAAGTCGCGGAAACACGGTTGGCAGAGGATGGCGGGTTCATACGCCGCCGTCGCATGTGCCTGGGCTGTGAGAAGCGCTTCACCACCTATGAACGGCCAGAAGTCAATTTCCCCACCATCGTCAAAAAAGATGGCCGCAGGATTGACTACGTGTCCGCCAAACTTCGGGCCTCGTTTGCCTTGGCCTTGCGCAAACGCCCCGTGGGCACAGAACAGGTGGACTCGGCGATCGAACGCATCGAGGAAAAGCTGTTGAATCTCGGCATCAGAGAACTCCCCTCCAGCCAACTGGGGGAAATGGTGATGCGCGAGTTGAAAAAACTGGACAAGGTGGCATACGTTCGCTTTGCCAGCGTTTACCGCAGTTTTGAAGATGTGGATGAGTTCAAGACGCTGGTGGATGAAGTTCGGTGACACGGTCTGACACCTGTTCCGTTCGTCGCTTCTGACCTACCGCCGGTGACGGTACCCCTGGCGCACCACGCCTGCCTTGCGTACAGTGATTTCATGCCACTTTGTGACGTTCATCTCTTGAAACGCCCATGCCGGGTCCGGGGTCTCTCCCTGATCGAACTGATGGTCACGCTGTCCATTCTGGCGGTGCTGGGGGCCCTGGCGGCCCCATCGTTCACCAACATGGCCGAACGCATGCGCGTGTCAGCGGTCACCGACGAACTGGTGGCATCCATCAACCTGACACGCGCCGAAGCCATTCAGCGCAACGGTGCCGTTGGCATGACCCGGCTGACCGGGACAGGCTGCCCATCGCTTCCCTCTGCAGACGTTTGGTCATGTGGCTGGCAAGTGTTTGTGGACACCAATCGAAACGGGTCGAAGGCGTCGACAGAACCCACACTGCAAATGTTCCGCATCACCTCTGGCGTCAACGTGGTGCATTCGCGCTCCGGTGTGGACACTTTCACCGCCAATCGCTGGGGACAAGTGGCAGGCATCAACGCCTTTGGCTTCGTGGTGTCTCCAGCGGTCACTGGCGTGAGCTCAAAGGCCACCCGCACCGTCTGCGTGAACTCGGGCGGGCGCGTTCGAATCCTGGAGAACTCCGTCACATGCACCAACTGAGGATTTCACGGCGGTTTGAAGCCCACGCTTCAAAAGAAAAAGGCATCAGCCTGATCGAGGCGCTGGTGTCGCTGGTCATTTTGGCCCTGGGGGTCTTGGGCCTCCTGGGGCTGCAGATGCGCAACATGGTCGACAACCAATCGGCCAGCAGCCGTGTGGCCGCTGCCCGGTTCGCGGAGGAACTGTTTGAAAAAGTCAGGGCAAACCCCGCCAATACACTCAATGCGGCCAATCCGCTGGCGGCGGGACAGTGGAATTGGCTCAGCAGCTACGCCCTGACTTGGGGCAGCTCCCCGACGGCCAGCACCAATTGTTCGACCACTTTTTGTACGGGCGCACAAAAAGCCCTATGGGATTTGGACAACTGGTCCAAAGCGGTAAGTGCGGGGATTCCAGGCGGCAGTGCCTTCGTCACCAACAACGCGCGGCAGTTGGTCGTCATCATCGGGTGGCGAGCCAACGAAGGAAAAGAAGCCGTGGACAACACGGGTTACACATCGCCTTTTGCGGTCTCCATCCCAGGGGTGACCACCCCCACGGCATGCGGCACCACCCACATTTGCTATGCAGCCTATGGGCAACCCTGATATGCCATTCCCCTCACATCACCGTGGCGTGTTCGCAGCGGCAAGTCGGCAAACCGGCGTGTCATTGCTGGAACTCATGGTGGGGGTCATCATTGGACTGATGGTGGTGCTGGCGGCCATGGGCACCCTGATCACATCGCGCCAAAGCTCGACCACGGTGGCCGAAAGCTACCGGGTCAGCACCGCAGGCAACTTGGCCTTGCGCCTGATCGGCGCATCGGTTCGGCAAGCGGGCGCTGCAGAGCTTGACCAGCCTTCGGGACAAAACACACCCGTGATGTTTGCCGATTTCACGCAACGCGCGGATGCCTCGGATGCAACCCAAATCGTCAGTGGCACCGAAGGCGGCACATCCACACCTGACACATTGGTGGTCACTTACCAGCACCGAGGGGCCAACGTGACCCGGGACTGCCTGGGGGCAGCCCCCACGAACAATCTGGTTCGCATACAAAACACGTTTTCAGTCAGCACCGTCGAGTTGCGATGCACCGGGTCGGTGAACGCCTCCGCCCCTCAAGCACTTGTGGGAGACAACAGCCAACAGACCACGGAAGTGGCGGTGGAAGACTTCCAAGTCTGGTATTGGGTCACCAACGCGGCAGGCACGGACCAACGGCGGTTCACCGCCACCGATGTGCCTGCCAATGGAGGATGGGGCTTGGTGGTTGCGGTCGAGGTGTGTTTGCAACTGCGGGGCATACGCACCGACTTTCCGACCAGCGGCACGTTCGCCAACTGCCGAGGCACCACCACCACAGCGGACGGTCGTTTGCACCAACTTTTTCGCAACACATTCGTGTTGCGAAACCGACTGGGATGAGGACCATGATTCGTCAGCCTGCTCTGTCTCGCCACCAGCAGGGCGTGTCCCTGCTCACCGTGATGGTGGTTTTGCTGCTCGCCCTGCTGCTCACGTTGGGCAGTGCAAGGTTGAGCGTGCTGAACGAAAGGATTTCAGGCAACAGCTCTGACTACCAGCGGGCGTACGAAGCGGCCGAAGCACTGCTGAAAGACGCCGAAATAGACATCAGCTGTCTCAATGCAAGCACGCAAACACCCTGTGCCAACCGAGCTGCCGTCACCAACCTGACCTGCAACGTCCAGTTGCACGCAGATCTGATAACCACCTTGCAAACTTTCACGCCGCCTTGCCGCGATGGCATTTGCGCAGACTTGGGCACACAAACCAACGGCGACCCGGCCACCAGCTTCTGGAACAACGACACCACATGGGCGACTTTTGTGGCCGATGGAGTAGGAGCCAGCTTTGGCGAATACACCACCGGCCAACCCAGTGCCACGGACACGGTCAACCCTTTGCTGCAGCAGGGTGAAGCCAGGTATTGGATTGAGTTGCTGCCTTACGGGAGTTCGGAGGGCGGGCGGTCTGTGGCGTCAGAAACCTCATTCGCAAACGACACCGTGTTCAAACCCGACACATCCAACTGCCCCATCATTTTCCGGGTCACAGCCGCTGCCCGGGGGCTGCGGCCCGGCACCACTGTGGTGTTGCAGTCCGTTCATCTGTTTCGCTGAGTGGGTTTTGTAAGACAAAAACCTGCTCCACGATCATCGAAAGGTCCACCATGTCCACGCAAAGATCCCCCAGACGCCTGCGCCCTCATGCCATCGCGGGAGCCGTTTTGACGATGTTGGGCATGCAATCGGCGACCTGGGCAGACAGCCTGACACTGGCACAGGTGCCGGCCGGAAACGGAGGGCGCGAGCCCGCCCCCAACATCATCGTGTCGGTGGACGACTCAGGCTCCATGGGCAGTGACGGCATCGCCGACCTGAAGGCGGCGCTCAACGATGCGTTCAGCTCCACCAAGATCCCCGATGACAGCATCCGCTTGGGCTTTCAGGCCATGTGGCGGTGTCGCGGGCTGGCATCAAGCCCCTACAAAAACTACGGAACGACCTGCCCTGACACGCGCATCCGGAAGTTCAGCGGCACCCATCGCAGCAACTTCAACACCTGGGTCAACAGCCTCAAACCCGCCAACACCACTCCGTCCCACGCAATGGTGTACATCGCAGGGCAATACATGAAGACCACCGGGAAGTGGAGTCCTTACGCCAGCGATCCGGGCACCACCGAAACCCCGTTGCTGGCTTGCCGGAAGTCCTTTCACATTTTCATGACCGACGGCGAGTGGAACTCGGAAGACGAAAAAGTGGGCGGCGTGGAGATTCAAGGGAAGGCAGGCAACGCCGACGGGGAAACGCGCGTGTTGCCAGACGGTGTTCGCTACGACCCTTACGACACCCACACAGACTCGCAAAACGCCACGCTGGCGCACACCAAGATTTTCCGGGACGCTTTCGGCTCCAGCACAACCAACACATTGGCCGACTTTGCCTTCGACCAATGGGCCACCGACGCACAACCCGATATCGCCGATGAGGTGCGCCCCATCATCCGACAAGCGGGCTCCGCAGACTTTGGAAAAGACGGAACACCCTACGTCATTCCAGAGTACTGGAACCCCAAAAACAACCCGGCCACTTGGCAGCACCTGGTCACATACACCATCGGGTTCAACAGCGCCGCAGACCTTCCCACCACACGTTCCAACCAGACCGTGACGATCAACGGCAAAAGCACCAACATCAAACGCCCGGCATGGGGTGGCAGCAGTTGGGAAGGCGACTTTGCGGCGCTGATACGAGGGGACTTTGACGGCACACGGGCCATCATGTGGGGCAACCCACTGGTTGACTCGGACACCTCCAAGCGTCAAGAACTCTGGCACATGGCCATCAACGGCCGTGGCCGATTCGTCCCGGCGACCAGCGCCACGGAACTGTCCAACGCATTTGCAGAAATCGTGAACCAGATCATTGTGGACAGCTCCACACCGCTGACCACCATTGCAGCCAACACACAAACGGTGACATCAGGCACCCGCGTGTACACAGCGGGCTATGACGCAGCCAAATGGAGTGGATACCTCCAATCCAAAACCCTGTCCGCCAGCTACACCCTGAGCACCACCGCCCTCTGGGATGCCGCCACGGTGTTGGACGCGGCCACGCCCGCCAACCGGGCCATACTCACGCATGACGGGACGTCAGGCGTGTCTTTCGTTTGGGACAGCTTGAGCTCAAGCCAAAAAGACGCGCTGAAAGGCTCAGATAGCACCACCGTCGGGCAAAACCGAATGGCCTATTTGCGAGGCGATCGCGGCAATGAGCAGTCTGCCGGGGGGGCGTTTCGCAACCGGGCCACCCGGCTCGGCGACATCGTCAATTCCAACATTTGGGTATTGGGCAAACCCGACTTGGGCTACACGTCCAACGGGTACAGCACATTCCGAAGTGACAACGCCAGTCGCACCACCATGATCTACGTGGGGGCCAACGACGGCATGCTGCACGGCTTCTCAGCCTCGGATGGCAGCGAAAAACTGGCCTATGTTCCACGAGGTGTATTTGCCAACTTGAAAAGCTACACCGAACCGGCCTACCCGCATCGCTATTTCGTAGACGGACACCCATTCACAGGCGACATGCACGATGGCACCAACTGGAAAACGCTGCTGGTGGGAACCCTTGCAGGCGGAGGCAAAGGCTACTTCGTGCTGGATGTGACAAACCCAGCCAACTGGACTGCGACCAACGCCTCAAGTGCCGTGGTGATGGACAACACCGATGGCTCAGACGCCGACATCGGCCATATCTACTCAGAACCCACGTTGGACACGAGCAACAGTGCCCGTGTGGTGCAAATCACCAAACTCAACAACAACCGTTGGGCCCTTTTGATGGGCAATGGTGTCAACAGCAGCAGCGAGAAAGCCGTGCTGTTGATCCAATACCTGGATGGAAGCAAAGAGCTGGTCAAGATTCCGCTCGACAGCACCGGCGGCAATGGAAATGGCCTGAGCCATCCACAAGTGGTTGACATCAACGGCGACGGCAAAGCCGATGTGGCTTATGCAGGAGACCTGCAAGGCAACTTGTGGAAGATCGATTTGTCATCGGCCACAGCTGCCAACTGGGGCAGTTACTTCAAGAGTGGCAGCACCCCTGTGCCTTTGTACATTGCAAAGGACTCTTCAGGCGCTCGCCAGCCCATCACCACGGCCCCACAATGGGCCACACACCCCATCAAAGGCCTGATGATCGCGTTCGGCACCGGAAGGGAAATGACCGCCAGCGACCGCACGACCATCAGTGAACAAACGCTGTACAGCGTCTGGGACGACGCCGAATTCAAACCCAAATCTTCACCCATGATGGTGGGCGGGACGGCCATCACCACCAGCCGAACCGATTTGGTGGCGCAGACCCAAACGAGCTCTGTGACCATCAACGGTCAAAATTACTTCAAAACATCCAGCAACGCCATTGATTACACCGGAAGCACCCCAAAAAGAGGTTGGTACATGAGATGGCCGAATGAGGGCGAGCGCAGTGTCAACAACGGAGGCATGCTATCCAATCAGTTGCTGTTCATGCGCAGCCGCCTGCCAGCCAGCGGCAGCCAGACCAGCAGCACAGAAGAAAGCTGTGAACCCAATGCCAAGGCTGCAGCGGAATTCCTGACTGTGTTGGACATCATCAGCGGAAAAGCTTCCAGCAAACCCGTGTTCGACACAGATGGCGGCGGTTTCACTGGCACCGAAGAGGCCGGCGTATCCCGCTGGGAAACGGGCAAAGAAGACCGCCTGCTGCTGCAAACAGGCCGTCCAGGGGAAACCGTTTCGATTGGCAATGGCCCCGCAGGCCAAGGCCCCACATGCACTGGCACAAACTGTCGCCTGATCAGCTCCAACCTGAGGTTGAACAGATCCGGCTGGCGGCAACTCCAATGACGACCAACCCACAACCAATCCGCCACATGCGCCACCAAGACAAAAACCAAGGTTTCTCGTTGATCGAATTGATGGTCGTTGTGGCCATCACGGGAATACTTGCTGCCGTGGCCTTGCCGATGTACGACGGTTATGTCGAACGTGGACGCAGAGCAGACGGAAAGTCTGCCTTGGCGCGTGCAGCGCAATGGCTTGAACGTGCGGCCACCGCCACAGGGGCCTATCCCACCCTGGACGCCACGCAGTGGGCTGCCACCAAGCTGAATGCAAGTGAAGGGAAATCGGGCAGCTCTGCCAACTACGCGATCAGCTACACCAGAATCAGTGCCAGCGAGTATCGGTTGGCTGCTGTGCCTGCCAAAACCGATAGCAAATGTGGCACGCTCACACTGCGTCAATCGGGTTTGAGAGGCATCAAAGGCAGTGCCAGCTCCGATGGCACCACCACGGGGCAAGACGCGCTGGACTGCTGGAATAAATAAGCGCTGCCCGGAACCCCTGCCGCACGTCTGCGAAAATACGCAGATGTTTACAGGAATCATCACCGGCGTGGGGCGCATTGCCGCCTTGCGCGACCTGGGCCCCAGCACCCAGCATGGCAAACGCCTGACCATCTCAACCCCCGAGGGTTACCTAGCAGACACGGCATTGGGCGACAGCATTGCGCTCAATGGCGCTTGCATGACCGTCACGGGGTTGCAGGCGAGTCAAAACCAGTTCACGGTCGACATTTCGGCCGAATCCCTGGCTCGCACTTGTGGACTGGCAGACGAAGGTCGGCGCATCAACCTCGAAAAAGCCCTCCGGGCATCCGACCGACTGGGCGGACACATCGTGTCCGGACACGTGGATGGCGTGGGGACGGTCAGCCTGTTCGACCGCGTGGGCGAAAGCTGGAATCTTCAAGTTCTGGCCCCACCCTCTCTTGCCCGTTTTCTGGCCTACAAGGGCTCCATTGCCGTCAACGGCGTGAGCCTCACCATCAACCAAGTGGCAGATTCGGAAGCCGGTTGCCTTTTCAACATCAACCTGATTCCGCACACTGTGGAAAACACCGCATTGGGCGACCTGAAAGCCCAACACCCTGTCAATCTTGAAGTCGACACCGTCGCACGCTACGTTGAGCGCATGCTGCAAGCCGGTGCCATTTCCGCCCCTATGAAAGCCTCGGCATGACCCCCGCCTCTCAAACCGTTGCCCCCGCCGGCATTTCCCCTGTCGAGGAAATCGTGGCCGACATCAAAGCCGGCCGGATGGTCATTCTGGTTGACGAAGAAGACCGCGAGAACGAAGGCGATCTGGTGTTGGCGGCCGACCATGTCACGCCAGACGCCATCAACTTCATGGCCCGCCATGGCCGTGGGCTGATCTGCCTCACCCTCACCCGCGAACGCTGCGAACGCCTGCAACTTCCGCCCATGGTGCCACGCAATGGCACCAAAATGGGCACGGCATTCACCGTGTCCATTGAAGCAGCCGAAGGCGTGACCACCGGTATTTCCGCCGCTGACCGCGCCCGCACCGTTCAAGCAGCGGTGGCACCCAAAGCCACGGCCGCCGACCTGGTGCAACCGGGTCATATTTTTCCCCTGCAAGCGGTGGACGGCGGTGTGCTGATGCGTGCCGGCCATACCGAAGCAGGCTGTGATCTGGCCGCCATGGCAGGATGCACGCCCGCTGCGGTCATCTGTGAAATCATGAAAGACGATGGCACCATGGCCCGTCTGCCCGATTTGCAGGTGTTTGCGGCCGAACACGGTTTGAAAATCGGGACGATCGCCGATCTCATCCAATACCGCAGTGCCCATGAATCGCTGGTGGAGAAGTTGGGCTCCCGCCCCATGAACACAGCCTTTGGTCCCTTCACGGCGCACGCCTTCCGCGATCAACCCAGTGGGGCGCTGCACTTGGCCTTGGTCAAAGGCGACTGGGCGCCAGACACCGTGGTGCCGGTTCGGGTGCACGAGCCACTGTCGGTGCTTGACGCCTTGGAGGTGGGACGGTCCATGCACTCTTGGAGCCTGGAGGCCAGCTTGCGTCACCTGGAAGCCCAAGGTTGCGGTGTGGCGGTTCTGCTCAACTGCGGTGAGTCCGCCGACCAATTGCTGGCACAGTTCGAAGGCGTGGCCCGCTCGGCACAGGCCCCCGAGCGCGGCCGCATGGACCTGCGCACCTACGGCGTGGGCGCCCAAATTCTGCGCGAGTGCGGAGTGCACCGCATGGAACTGATGGGAAACCCCCGTCGCATGCCCAGCATGACCGGCTACGGCCTTGAAGTCGCCGGTTTCACGGCAAAGGATTGACAACTATGTTTGGCGCAGAAAAAGGCACCGCAGACCATTTGGATGGCTCTCAGCTTCGGATTGGCATCGTCCAGGCCCGATTCAATGAGTCGATCACCAACACCCTGGCGTCCGCCGCACTGGGCGAATTGCACGCACTCGGCGTCCTCCCCGAGCACATTACCTTGGTGAAAGTGCCCGGTGCGCTGGAGGTGCCGGTGGCGCTGCAGGCCATGGCCGAAAGCGACCAGTTCGATGCCCTGATAGCCCTGGGCTGCATCATCCGTGGCGAGACCTACCACTTCGAGCTGGTGGCCAACGAGTCGGGGGCGGGCGTCACCCGCGTGTCGCTGGATTACCAGCTGCCGATCGCCAACGCCATTCTCACCACCGAAGACCTGCCCCAGGCACTCGCCCGTCAGACAGAGAAAGGGGCCGATGCGGCCCGTGTGGCAGTGGAAATGGCCAACTTGCTGGAAACTTTGTCATGACGGCATCTCAAGCCCGCGCTGGCAAGTCCGAACGCCCCAAAAAAGCCGCTGACAAATCAGGTCGTACCCGCGCACGCGAATTCGCCTTGCAGGCCCTTTATCAGCATTTGGTCGGCAAGAACGAGGCGGCGGACATCGACCTGTTCACCCGCGATCTCAGTGGTTTTCACAAAGCGGACAGCGCGCATTACGACGCTCTGCTGCACGGTTGCATTGCCCAGGCAGCCGATCTGGACGCCGTCATTGGTCCCATGCTTGACCGTCCCATGGCAGAGGTGTCTCCCATCGAGCATGCGGTGCTGTGGATCGGCACTTATGAGTTGAAACATTGTCTGGACGTGCCATTGCGCGTGGTCATCAACGAAGGCATTGAACTCGCCAAGTCGTTTGGCGGAACCGATGGCCACAAATACGTGAACGGCGTGTTGCACAAACTGGGAGGCCAACTGCGCACCCTGGAAGCTGGCCAGGCCTGACACCCTCCATGCGACTGTCCCGCCGCGCTCAGCGCATCGACCCGTTTTACGTGATGGAGGTGGCAAAAGCCGCCAGCCTGCTGGCAGCCGAAGTGGCCAGCAGCGCTTCACCCATGATTTTTCTGAACATCGGCGAGCCTGACTTCACAGCGCCCCCCCTGGTGCAAGCGGCGGCCGAGCGCGCCATTTCCGCAGGCGTCACGCAGTACACACCCGCCTTGGGTCTGCCCGAGCTGCGCGAGGCCATCAGCCGTTGGTACGCCACGCGGTTTGGCATCCCCGTGGCTGCCGATCGCATCGTGCTGACCGCCGGGGCATCGGCCGCCCTGCAGCTGGCCTGCCTGGCCCTGATCGATGCGGGCGACGAGGTGCTGATGCCCGACCCCAGCTACCCCTGCAACCGCCACTTTGTGAGTGCGGCAGAGGGCACGGCGGTGCTGCTGCCCACCGCGCCCGAGCAGCGCTTTCAGTTGTCTGCCGCGCAGGTGGATGCCGCCTGGGGCCCGCGCACGCGAGGCGTGTTGCTGGCGTCGCCGTCCAACCCCACGGGCACGTCCATCCACCCCGGCGAACTGCGCCGCATTGCCCAAACCGTGAGCGACCGGGGTGGTATCACGCTGATCGATGAGATTTACCTGGGATTGAGCCACGACGACACGTTTGGCCAGTCCGCGCTGGGGCTGAAGGGCGAGCAAGGCCAGCCTTTGGGCGACGACATCATCAGCATCAACAGCTTTTCCAAATACTTCAACATGACCGGCTGGCGCCTGGGTTGGCTGGTGGTGCCGCCTGCGATGGTGCCCGCCATCGAACGGCTGGCGCAAAACCTGTTCATTTGCCCCAGCACCATCAGCCAGCATGCGGCACTGGCCTGCTTCGAGCCCGACAGCCTGGCCGAGTACGAACGCCGCCGCGCCGAATTCAAGGCCCGCCGCGATTACTTCATTCCCGAGCTGAACCGCCTGGGCCTGACCGTGCCGGTGATGCCCGACGGCGCGTTTTACGCCTGGGCCGACTGCACGCAGGCCTGCCGGAACTGGGGCATCGCCACCGACGCAACCTGCGGCAGCTGGGATTTTGCGTTTGAGCTGATGAAACGCGCCCACCTGGCCGCCACACCGGGGCGCGACTTTGGCACCGCCGAACCGCAGCGCTACGTCCGTTTCTCCACTGCCAACAGCATGGAACAACTGGAACAAGCCATTCATCGGCTGGAACGGTTTTTATGAAAAAAATGGCTCTGGCGCAATACCATAAAGCGCAGGCCACTCCTGTTTTTGAATGGCCTGTTCGCGTTTATTGGGAAGACACCGATGCCGGTGGCATCGTGTTCTATGCCAACTACCTGAAGTTTTTCGAACGCGCCCGCACCGAGTGGCTGCGCGACCTGGGCCTAGGTCAGCAAGCCTTGCGTGACGCCACAGACGGCATGTTTGTGGTGACCGACGTGCAGCTGAAATACCTCCGTTCAGCGCGGCTGGACGACAGGTTGTGCGTGACCGTCTGCACACAAGAGGCGGGCCGTGCCAGCGTCACCTTGTACCAACAAGTGTGGCGGTGGTCCGATGCCGCCCTACCTCCCGCCTTGGGAACCCCTGGCAAGGTTTCTGCATCCACCGATCGCACCTTGCTGTGCGACGGCACCGTGCGCCTGGGCTGGGTGCAAGCCAGCACACTGAAGCCCCAACGACTGCCCACCGGGGTGCTGCAGGCGTTGCTGGGAACCTCACCCCAAAAGACTTGAAGCTGACCTTCACATCATGACCAACAACCTGTCAATCGTTCAATTGCTGCTGCACGCCAGCTGGGTCGTGCAAGCCGTGGTCGCCTTGCTGGTGCTGGGCTCCATTGCGAGCTGGGCTGCCATCTTCCGCAAGCTGTTTGCCCTGAAACGCGTCAACAGCTTGAACGAAGAGTTCGAACGCAACTTCTGGTCAGGCAAAAGCCTGAACGACCTGTACGCCAGCGCCGCGCAAAACAGCCGCCTGGGCGGTCCCATGGAGCGCATTTTTGCCAACGGCATGCGCGAGTACCAAAAGCTGCGCGAGCGCCGCATCACCGACCCCGGCGCCCTGCTGGATGGTGCCCGCCGCGCCATGCGCGCCAGCTTCCAGCGCGAGCTCGACACCATTGAAAGCAACTTGGCGTTCCTGGCCTCGGTGGGCTCCGTGTCGCCCTACGTGGGCCTGTTTGGCACGGTGTGGGGCATCATGCACGCCTTCACCGGTCTGGCCAGCATGCAAACCGTGACGCTGGCCACCGTGGCCCCCGGCATTGCCGAGGCGCTGGTGGCCACCGCCATTGGCCTGTTTGCCGCCATTCCGGCGGTGGTGGCCTACAACCGCTACTCGCACGACATCGACCGCATCGCCAACGGCCTGGAAACCTTCATGGAAGAGTTTTCCAACATCCTGCAGCGCAACCTGGGTGCGGCCAGCGGCGCACCCGGCCAGCAATCGGCCTCTGGCCACTGAGCGCGGGCACACGCCATGGCTTCAGTTGCCCCCCGTGGCCGCGGACGCGGCCGGCGCACCATCGCCGAAATCAACATGGTGCCCTTCATCGACGTGATGCTGGTGCTGCTCATCATCTTCATGGTGACGGCCCCGCTGATTGCGCCCAGCACCATCAACCTGCCGAGCGTGGGCCAGGCCGCCAAGACGCCCGACCGCGTGATCCAGGTGCTGATTGAAAAAGACGAAAGCATCCAACTCAAGGAAGGCAAAACCACCGCCCGTGCCACGCTGCGTGACCTGTCGGTGCAAGTCAAAGACATGCAGCAAACCATTGGTGCCGCCGCCAGTGAAGTGCCAGTGGTGATTGCCGCCGACAAAAGCGTGAAGTACGAGGTGGTGGTCAAAGTCATGGACACCCTGCAACGCGCTGGCGTGCAGCGCGTGGGCCTGTCGGTACAGACCACCCCCTGAGTTCCCCTGCCAGGATGAGTGTGACCGTGTCTTCCCCCGTTTCGCTGCACAGCCTGACCCCACCCGACGATTCGCACTGGGTGGGCCCCATGGCGTTGGCCCTGGTGGCACACGCCCTGCTGGCGGCGGCGCTGACCTGGGGTATCGGCTGGAACCGCAGCCCACAGACACCGGTGGTGGCCGAAGCCGAGCTCTGGTCGCGATTGCCCCAAAGTGCCGCACCCAAGCTGGCAGAAGCAGCCCCACCGCCCGAACCGGAACCTGAACCGGAACCCGTGGTAAACAAACCCAGCCCCCCACGCCCTGACCCCGTGGCCGCGCAGCAAGCGCTGGAGGCACAACGCGATGCGCAGATCGCCTTGCAACAGCAAAAAAAACGCGAGGAAGCCCGGCGCGAAGAAGAAAAGCGCCTGATGCAAGAGGCACTGAAAAAAAAGCAGGCCCAAGAGCGCGAAGCCCGCGAAAAAGCGTTGGCCAAAGAAAGAGAACGTGAGCAGGAGCGCGAGAAAGCGCGCGAAAAGGAACGTGAGAAGCAAAAAACCTTGCAAGCCGAAAAACTCGCGGCAGAGAAAAAAGCCGCCGAAGAGGCCAAACGCCAGGCCCTGAAGGACCAGCAGGCCAAAGCCGCCAAGGAAAAGGCCACCCAGGCGGCCAAAGACAAAGCGACGGAGAAAGCCAATGCCGACCGCATGGCCAAAGAACGCGCTGAAAACCTCAAACGCATCGCGGGCATGGCAGGCGCCACCGGCAGCGCAGACAGCACCGGCGCCGCGAAGGTGTCCAGCGGGCCGTCCCGCAGCTACGCCGGCCGCATCGTGGGCGCCGTGCGACCCAACATCGTCTACACCGACACCCCGGTGGGCAATCCCACAGCGGATGTGGAGGTGCGAACGCTGCCCGATGGCACCATTGCGTCGCGCCGCCTGGTGAAAAGCAGCGGCAACGCCGCGTGGGACGATGCCGTGCTCAAAGCCCTGGACCGCACAACGCGGCTGCCACGCGATGAAGATGGGCGGGTGCCTGCCACGCTGGTCATCGGCTTTCGCCCACGCGATTGAACGGTGACCCGGGACGCCGGGGTACCCCCCTGGCCGATGGCCCGGTAAACTGCCGGGCTTCCGCCGCACAGGGCGCTATCAGCCAGCCAACATGAACCAACTGCCGTCTCTGACCCAACTCCCCTCCCCTGAAAACGCCAGCCTCTTTCGCCGGGGCGATGTGTTTGTGCTGTTCGGTGAACTCTTCGGACGCGGTTACGCCACAGGCCTCATCCACGAGGCACGCCAGGCGGGCATGGACATCATCGGGATCACTGTGGGCCGCCGCGAAAAGGACAACACCCTGCGCCCGCTGACCGATGAGGAACTTTCTGCGGCAGAAGCCAACCTGGGCGGCAAGATCATCAATGTGCCGTTGATGGCTGGCTTTGACGCCGACGCCCCTGTGGGTGAACCCACGCCCACCGACTTGCTCGCCGGCATGACGCTGCAAAACTGGACAACGAGCAAGATCGACTGGGCCCATGTCGAAAAATGCCGCCAGATCGGTGTCAAACGCTTCCAGGACGGCGTGGCACAGGTGATGGCCGCATTGGACGGCATGATCCCCAGCGGACGCAACGTCTTCTTTGCCCACACCATGGCCGGCGGCATCCCCAAGGCGAAGGTGTTCCTGGCCATTGCCAACCGCATTTACAAAGGCCGGGGCGACCGCCATATGTCCTCGCAGGTGCTGCTCGACAGTGATCTGGGAAAACTCATCCTGCAGAACTTCGATGAAGTGTCGGCCAACACCTTCGGTCATCTGATCGAAGGCAGTGCCGCCATCCGTGCCCGTGTCGAAGCCAGTGGAGGCCAGGTGCGCTACTCGGCTTACGGCTATCACGGCACCGCCGTGCTGGTGAAGGATGAGTACGTCTGGCAAACCTACACCAACTACACCCAAGGCTACGCCAAGATGCGTCTGGAGCGCATTGCCCGCGAGGCTTGGGACCGCGGCATCCAAGCCACCGTCTTCAACTGCCCCGAAATCCGGACCAACTCCTCGGATGTGTTTGCCGGGGTCGAATTGCCCCTGTTTGCCTTGCTCAATGCCCTCCAGAAAGAAGATGCCGGGGCTTGGGCGCAAGCCCAGTGGAAAGCCTGCCGGGACCTGCTGAACGACGGTGTGACACTGGAAGACGTGCTGCAGACGGTGGAAAACTTCCACCAGAGCGAGGTGATGAAGGCGTTCCGCAACTTTGAGGCTTGGCCCATGGCCAATGCGCCCGAGCAGGCCGAGCTGACCATCGGCACATCGGACGACATCGTGCGTCAGCACAAGGATGGGAAAGCGCTGATCACCGATCTGCTCAGCGCCCTGGTGGTCGAATCCACCGGGCATCTGATGTTCCACACCATGTCCCAGCCAAACGGTCCGGTGCTTTGGTTGAACCACGACATCATTGCCCGACAGTTGAACCAGGCTCACGCCTGAGTCAGCCCCAATCGCCTCAGGGGGACCGGTCGGATGGAAGGTGCCGGTACCGCTGCGGTCAGCCGCGCAGACCGACCACGAACGGCACCACGGTTCAGTACTGGCTGGTGGGCAGGTCCACCACCATGCCATCCAGCGCTTCGGTCAGCGTGATCTGGCAGGCCAGGCGGCTGTTGGCCACCCGTGGGGTGGCGGCAAAATCGAGCATGTTGTCTTCGTCGGCGTGCATGGCTGGCAATTGGGCCAGCCAGGGCTCGCGCACCATCACGTGGCAGGTGGCACAGGTCAGGCTGCCGCCGCAGTCGGCGGCCACGCCGTCCACGTTGCCCGACTGGGCGGCGTGCATCAGGCTTTTGCCGGGCTTGATGCTGACCTGGGCAGAGCCAGGGTCAGCAGGGTTGTGATGGGCAATGAAGTGAACGGTGATCATGTGAACAAACGGTGTCAAGGGTCAAAAGCGGCTGAAATACTCGCGTCGCTCGAAGTCGATCCAGTCCTCGGCTTGGGCGTGGCGCTGGCATTCTGACTGCTTCAGGCGGGTGAAGTGGCGCACCCAATCTTCGCCCAGCCCGGCGGTGAGGGCTTCGTCCGCGGCCAGGGCTTCCAGTGCTCGAGGCAGGCTGGTCGGCAATGCTTTGCTGGGGTCCCCCCCGGCGGCATACGGCGATTCGGTGGCTGGCGGTGGCACCAGTCCCCGAGCCAAACCGTCCAGCCCCGCATACACCTGCGCGGCCATGTACAGGTAGGGGTTGGCGGCTGGCTCGCCCAGGCGGTTTTCAATGCGAGTGGCCGGGTCGCCCGCGCCGCCCACCACGCGCAGCATGGCGCCCCGGTTGTCGGCACCCCACACGGCGGCGTGCGGTGCCAGCGCGTTGGGCTGAAACCGGCCAAAACCGTTCACGGTGGGCGCACACAGCGCCGTCATGCCCTGGGCGTGGGCCAGCAAGCCGGCCAGCCAAGTGCTGCCGGTGTCTGACAGGGTGTGCGTGGCATCCAGCGGCGTGGTAACCGGTGCAGGCCCTGGGCGCACAAAGGCATTGGCCCCGGACGCCAGGTTCACCACCGACTGGTGCAAATGCCAGCCGCTGGACATGATGTGCGGAAACGGCGGCCTGCACATGAAGGTGGCGTGGTAACCCGCACGGCGCAGCGCCTGGCGCACGCCGTTGCGAAACCGCACCATGTTGTCGGCAGCGGTGAGTGCGTCGGTGGCGGCAAACACAGCCTCCACCTGGCTGGGGCCGAGCTCGATTTCCAAAGACGTCAGGGGCAGCCCCAGGGCCTGTGCCGTGTGTTGCACGATGCGCAGCGGCTCGTCGGCCATGTCGGCCAGGCCTTCGGACAGCATGTTGAAACCGGGGTGAATCAGGCTCACGGCAGGCGGCACCCCGGGCCACTGGGCCAAATCGGGGTCCAGGTCGGCCCCGTGCTGTGTGTCTTTGAGGCGGTAGATGTGAAACTCCACCTCCAGCCCACACACCAGGCCCAAGCCACGCTCGGCCAACCGCGCCAGCGCGGTTTGCAGGACACGGCGCGTGTCCAGCGGCACGGGTGCACCGTCTTGAAACCACGCCTGGCAACGAAGCCAGCCCGTGCCAGTGGCCCAGGGCAGCACCTGGAAGCTGGTGGGGTCGGGCAGCAGCATGAGGTTGCTGGCCCCGGCAAAGCCGGCAGGCAGGTCAGCGGTGCCGCCTGGCTCGAACACCTTGTAAGCCGTGCGGTCGCCGGTGTCTTTCAGCAGCAGCGTGCCCACCATGCCCACGCCGTCGTTCAATGCCTTGATGGCCGCTGCTGTGGTGAGGGTTTTGCCGCGCAACATACCGTGGGTGTCGCACCAGGCCACACGCACCAACTCCACCCCGCTTTTTTCGATACTTTTGATGGCCTGTCGCACATCTGCATTGCGTTGTTCACTATCAACACCGCAGCGGCTCGCAAAGGTGATGGGCGAAGCAGCCGACGCACTCACTGGGCAATCCCGTCGGTTGACGCCACCGGTGCGGGTGCTGCCACATCGGTGGCGCCGGGCCAAGGCGCGGTGGCGCGTTTGGCGGCCACCGCATTGCGCCACCACTGCGCCCACTGCGCAGCGGGGGCAATGCCGTCCACGGTGTCGGGGCCAAAACGCCGGGCGGCCAGTGCGGGGTCGGCCAGGCACGGGGCCTGCCCACCGGCTTGCACGGTTTCAATGGCTTTGAGCAGGTTGCGCCGGTTGGCCATGATCACTTTGTCAGACGTGCCCAAGTGCTCTCGCGTGCGGTCCTGGATGGCGCCCATGCTTTCGCAGGCCCATTGGTCGTGCACGTTGATGTCGCTCTCGCCCATGCCCAGGTAAGTGCGGTCGCGCTGCTCTTCGGCGCTGAAGCCCCACTGGTTGTGCTGACCGCTTTTGGGGATGTAGTCGGGCAGCGTCACGGCTTCCAGCCGCTGGTTGCGCATGGTGGTTTTGTCCACGGGTTCTGCAAAGCTGGTGAAGAAGGCGTACCAGTAATTCCTGGTGTCATCCACCGGCACATGCATCTGCGTGATGGTCATGGTTTCAGAAAGCGGAATGACGAAGGTCTGCGGGAACACCGCATTCGTCACCCGAACGTGGGTGATGGCCTCGTTGATGTGGCGAAGCGCCGTCAACCGCAAGCCGTAGGGCATGGCCTCGAACGAAATGTCGGGCTGGTCAAACTCGCGCATCACCTTGGTCATGGGCAGGCGCTGGCCGTCCAGCTCGCCCAGGCTGGCCCCGCGAAACTGGCGCCCATAACTTTCGTCCAGGCTTTCGTCGTTGAAGAAACGGTGCAAAAACGACGCGTGCGCCGGGTCAATGCCCACCTCAAACGCCTGCAGCCAGTTGCAGTTCCACAGCCCCTTGAAAGCAAAGCTGTGCGTGGTGGGTGCGGTGAAGCAGTCCAGCGCCGGGAACGGTGGCGGCTCTGCCCCCTCGGCTCCCAGCCAAGCAAACAGCACCCCGGCTTTTTCCACCAGCGGGTAACTGCGCTGTTTGATGCGGGTGCACAGCGTGCTGCCCGTGGGCTCGGCGGGCGTTTGGGTGCATTGACCAGTGATGTCGAACTTCCAGCCATGGAACGGGCAGCGCAGGCCGTCGCCCTCGTTGCGGCCATAGGCCAGGTCGGCCCCACGGTGAGGGCAGTCGCGGTCCAGCAGGCCAAAAGCCCCATCGGCATTGCGGAACAGCACCAGGTCCTGCCCCAGCAGGCGGACTGCCTTCACCGGGCGAACGGCCATGCGTGGGTCCAGTGCGGGGTCGAATTCGTCCAGCAGGGCCACTGGCTGCCAATATTGGCGCAGCAGTTGCCCGCCGGGTGTGCCCGGCCCCACGCGGGTGATGAGTTCGTTGTGCTCTGCCTTCATTTATGTATCCTGAAAAGTTAAAACGGTATACCGTTATTTTTGTTCAGTGTACATTCACAGGCATGAGCTTGCAAGAAACCGTTTTGATCCAACTGCGCGACCTCATCCTGCGCGGTGAATTCGAGCCCGGCCAGCGCTTGGCAGAGCAACAACTGGCCGAGCGCCTGGGCGCATCGCGCACCCCCGTGCGGGCCGCCCTGGTCACACTGGAGCAGGAAGGCCTGGTGCAGGTGAACGACACCGGTGGGTACGTGGCGCGCCCCTTCACGGCACAGGAAGTGCGAGACGCCATCGCCGTGCGCGGCCACCTGGAGGGCATGGCCGCGCGCCTGGTGGCAGAACACGGCGTGCCGCGCCAACTGCAAGGCGATCTGCAAGCCTGCTTGGACGAGGGCGACCGCCTGCTGGCCGCCAACCCGCTGACCCTGGACAGCTATGCCGCCTACGCCAGCATGAACGACCGCTTCCACGAGCTGATCCTGGTGGCCAGCGGCAACCGCGCTTTGCAACGTGCCGTGGCACTGAACAACCGACTGCCGTTCGCCCCCGCTTCGGCCATGCTGCCCATGCAAGGTTCGGTCACATTGGACCGTGACTGGATGCTGTACGCCCACCGCCAGCACCACATGCTGGTGGAAGCCATGAAACGCGGCGAAGGCACCCGCGCACAAGCCCTGGCAGCGGAACACACGGAAGTGGCACAAGAAAACATGCGGCTGGCGCTGGAGCGCCGAAGCGAATCGGAGCAAGTGATGCCTGGCATCCGCTTGGTGGTCGGCTAGAATATGCGGCTTCGGAAGTGTGGCAGAGTGGTCGATTGCACCGGTCTTGAAAACCGGCGGTGGGCAACCATCCGTGAGTTCGAATCTCACCGCTTCCGCCAGAACAGGCCCCAAGTGATAGATGTCACTTGGGGCTTTTTTTATGCCACGCCGGGCCCCGAACGTGCCAACGTTTCGAGCGGGAACTGCCAAAAGCGGGGCCGAATCAGGTCCGACCCCGTCAAAGAGGGACCACGCAGACCTCACCCAAAAGCAAGGGTTTGCACAGGATGCGGTAGCCGTCGGCATCGAAACCGGTCGCCACCCTGTCCAAACTGCGGGCCGCTTCCAGGGTGTGAGCGCTGCCCAGATAGCACCAGTTGCGGACCACGTGAAACTGCACAAAGCCCGCGTCCAGCGGGCAAACCTCTTTCACCGCCACGGCGCCTGGGTGGGGCCAGCACGCCACCTGCAGGACTTGCAGTGCAGCACAAAGCCGCTGAAAGTGGGTGTCCGGGGCCTCTTTGCCACAGCAAGCCCCGGCACAGCGTCGGATCATGTGGCGAAAGCACGGCCTGCCTGGCACGGCCTTTTCCAGCCCCAGCAGACCGTGACAAAACCTGTGCTCATCTGCCAAGGTCATGAGGCTGTCAATGGCCGCACGGCGGCTGGCATACAAACCGAACAGGCCGGATTCAGTGGCGAAATTCAACCGGTTGGCGTGAACCACCTCCAACCGTTGCCCAGTGAGCCGCCACGAACACAACTGACGGCTGCGACGCAGCCTCTGATTGAACAGGGGTTGCCGCTGCTTGATCCACATCGACTCCAGCAGCAACGCGCCGAGCTCTCCTGCAGTACGGGTGTGGTCGATGTGCCGGGTCTGACGCCACATGCGCGCCTCGTCGGGCGTGCGCAGGTGGGCGAGCACCCGGCTTCTCAAGTTCACGCTTTTGCCAATGTAAAGCGGCAGATCGCCCGGCTCGCCCTCGAACACATAGACACCCGGCGCACGGGGCAGATTGGCAATCACATCCTTCAGGTGGGGTGGACAAAGCACGGACGGGTTTGCAGATGCACTGGCCAGGTCAGCATTCATGGTCGGGGTTTGGTTCGGTTCAACACAACGCCCGAGCACGCAAGCTGAGGCAAACTACCGCAGACCGTCTGCCCACCGGGCCACTCCACAAGCCCGATTTAACCCCATCGGCCCCTCACATTCCAGCGCGACCCCGAAACCATGTCAGAGCAGTACTTTGAAATGCTGTGGGACTGCGCGCAGTGCGATGCGCGCGACCTGCTGGCCAAGACACACCGGCACTGTCCCCATTGCGGGGCCGCACAGGGTCCAGACACCCGTCGCTTTCCCGAACCCGGGCAAGAAATCGAGGCCAGAGACCATCGGTTTGTCGGCAAAGACTGGTTTTGCGGCTACTGCGAATCGCCGAACTCGGCGGCATCGGCCTTCTGCGGCAACTGCGGTGCGCCTCGGGGCGACAGCCCCACCGTGGCCGTGGTGCCCGACGCTGCCACGGCGGCAGTGAACAGCCCAGTCCAGCCCAAGCCAGAGCGCGCGACGGGGCCTGGAGGCCGGAAATCCTTGTGGATGCTCGTGCTCCTGCTGGTGCTGCTCGTGGGTGTGGGCGCACACTGGACTTACAAGGCATTGAGCAAACACGACGAAACCGTGCAATTGCTGGACAAAGGATGGACACGCCAAGTCAACGTGGAACACCACACCGCCGTGCGCGCATCAGACTGGTGCGACAGCCTGCCAGCAGGGGCCTACGGCATCAGCAGCCAGCGAGAGCAGCGTGGCACCCGCCAGGTGGAAGACGGCCAAAGCTGCCACACCGTGCGCACGGACGTGGGCGACGGCACCTTCACCCAGCGCCAGGAATGCAGCCCCCGCTACCGCGACGAGCCCGTGTATGACCAGCGGTGCAGTTACCGAATCAACCGTTGGCAGGTGCTGCGCACCGATACGCTGCAAGGAGACGCCACGCTGGCCCCAACGTGGCCCACACCCCAGCTGACCCACACGCTCAGCGGCGGTGGCAACACCTTGGGCGCACAGCGCCTGGGCAGCCGCGTAGAGCGTTACACCGTGCGGCTGCAATCGGCGCAGGGCCAGCAATGGACTTGCCCTGTGGAAGCCGACCTGTGGGCCCGTTTGGTCCAGGGACACACACTCACCCTGAAGGTGCGGGGCACAGGCCAAGCCGTGTGCGACAGCCTGGACATGACAGCACTTCCCTGAACACACCGCCCAATGAACACCGACCACCCCCCTCTGCGCCTGCAGGCCGCCGCCCAAGCCCTTCTGCATGCCCGCCATACCCATCAATGGGCAGAGCATGCGTTGCTGGTGCAGTCTGCGGCGGAAGCCTATTTGGTCAATGATCTGGTTGCCATTGCACTGGGTTGGCAAGGTGACGATGCGGCGTTTTACTGGAAGTCCGGCGGGCCCACACGAGAGGTCGAACCGACCCATGCTGCGCTGGACCCACAGGGCATTTGGCCCAGCCCGGCGCAGGCACCACGCTGCCCCTTGCACCACGCTGGTGTGGAAGCCGAAATGGCCCTGCGCCTGGGATGCGACGTGAACGCCGAACTGGCCAACCGACTGACCCACGCCACAGCCCCCCAACTCGTCGAGGCCGTGTGTGCCGCCATTGAAGTGGTCAGCTCGCGCCTGGCTCGCCCTGACCAGATGACCCCTTGGGACCGCATGGCCGACGCGCAATCCCACGGCGCACTGGTGCTGGGCCCCTGGGTACCTTGCACACCAGACAGGATGACCGACTGGGCCCGGCAATCCGGCGAGCTTCAGCTGGACGGGCAGTTGCCCAAGCGGTTCACCGGCACGCACCCGCTGGGCGACGTAAGCGTCCGGCAAACCCATCTTGATCGGATCGCTGTAATCGAGGATCGTCCCCACGAAGGAGATCGTGGGAATGATGAAACGAGAGTCAATGGAGCGGCGCCCCTTGCGGCGCGAGTACAGCCAA
>Ga0209066_10000378_pt1 | contig 65838 bp, 89 predicted proteins | sample All_14_2_FD_187198 | JGI IMG/M metagenome (GOLD analysis project Ga0209066, IMG submission 187198) | Freshwater microbial communities in response to fracking from Pennsylvania, USA - Allegheny Zone_MetaG_DW_15 (SPAdes) (version 2) ...
AGGATTTTTTGCAAAAAACGCAACATTTGCCGGACTCGTTTCACAAGGTTTCACAGCGTATCGCTGATGAGCAGCAGATCGCATCCAGTTTCACACTGTTTCAGGCTCAAAAGGGACTGATCCGGGTAAAATGAGGTGTTCTGATACCCCACGACAGGTTGGGTATTTTCGTCAATAACGTCGAATTTCGTCGATAGTTTTTTGACGAAATTCAACCGCTCAAAACCTTAGCAAAAACATATATTTACATATAGAGGGGGGTATTTTCGTCATGAGAATGAGGGGGTGCACCCCTTTTGGCCGATTCACACCTCGAACGCTCAGGGGGCCGCCCTGACAGGTATTGACGAAAATGACGAAAATACCCTTCGAGCGATTTTCGTCAGGACTTTTTCGACGAAATTCAGGTGTGAAAAAGCCCGCCGAAGCGGGCCTGATCAGTCGGTGCTGCTGAGGTCGAGTAATCGCGCCAGAATGACGAAAGCGTCCTTCGCGGCGGGGTCTTCTATCGCGTTCACGCGCTCTTGGAGAAGGTTCGTCAGCACGCGATGGCGCCACTCGCGGAAGTTTTCGTAGTCGCGCTTCGGCCACCGTTTCTTCGCCTCGGACCAGACCTCACTCTCCATCACGATATTCACCGATGAAACGGCTGATCGCTGTTGCCGACCCTGGCGCGTTTCGCCTCCCTCTGATCGAGGTGAACATCGTATAGGCCGACACTGCCGTTGCTGTGCCGCGCCATGCAGACCGAGCAGTAGTGCTTAGACATCACGCGCCCCACGGTTCGAGAGAAGCCGCGATCAGGTCCGTCCAGCGGAACTGTACCCCGATCAGCGTCGGCACGTCGTCCTTGTAGGCGCAGATCAGCCGCTTGGGAACGTAGCGCGTGAACTGATCGAGCCCGAGGCCGATGAGCTCGAAGCCAGTCGTCAGGTCCGAGAGGAGCCTTGCGGTCTGGTAGACGCTCATCAACTCGCCGTTGGCATCCCGGATGGACACCCTCGGCTGCACATGGCGGCTCTTGCAGTGGAACCAGCGGCCCTTCTCGCCACCCCAGATGGTGAGGTTCTTCGCGTGGAGAGCGACTTTGTCCATCAGCACCTCGGGTAACAGGCTCTCATGCAACATGATGCCGAATGGCATCGGCGCCAGGTCGGGAGGCCAATTCGGACGCTTGAAGATGGCGCTGAACTGCTGCTTCTGCGGCCCGGAAGGCACCTCAATTTCGATCGTCGGTTTGGCGTCAAGCATGTTTCTCTCCTGTGGCATACATCCGTGCCTCAGAAGTATCACTCTAAAGGTGATTAAGTCAACGACTAATCAGGTGTAGTCTTCGTGGACGTATCTGATGGTCGGACGACCGCGACTTTCGCCTTTGATGCTGACTTTCACGATGCCCATGTGCGTCGTCAGCGCGTAGATGACCTCGCCTTGTGCGCGGCTATCCAGCTTGGCGAACTCGTAGGACTTGCGGCCCATGTCGCGCTGGCTGAGGCCCTTCCGACCGGCCTCGGCGATGACGTCTGCCAGGTGATCGGCGATGCGCGCGATCGGCGTCGAGCCCATCATGCGGCGCGTGTTGGCGATCGTCTCCATCGTGTAGAAGCGAACGTAGTCCCAGGACCAGTTGACCGACTCCTCGTCGATGCGCTTCTTGTTGCGGCTCAGCGCCACGATCAGTGCGATCCGCATGGCGATTTCCCGCGAGCGCGACAGCATCCCGTCCAGACGGTAGGGTCGGTACTTCGCCTGCAGGTCGATGACCTCATGGGCAATCTCGCGCAGACGCGCCTTGGCGCCGCTGGTGAACTCGACCACCTCTGGGTCTTCCGCCTCGGTGGAGATCTCGCTTTCGAGGAAGTCCTCTGAGTCGCTCTTGCCGAATTCCTTGATCCACGCGCGCAGTTCAGCCGGGATCTTCTTCCACGCCCGAGGATCTTCGACCTGGGGGTCTCTGCGGCTGTTCACGACCAGTAGGCGGTTCAGGAAGCCGTTTGCCACGTCGTCCTGCGACAGCGCGTCGAAGAAGGTCTCGGGAGTCGATAGACCGAGCAGCGTGATGGCCGGTCTGACGACCTTCTGCTGCCTCATGCCCTCGATCTGCTGTGCCGTCTTGCCGTTGGTCGAATAGGCCACCGGACGGGCCACGTCGCCGAGTTGACCGAATAGGCTCATCAGAAGGCGCTGGGCGTCGCGCAGGTTGGTGTTGGACTTGTTGCCGGTGCTGGCGAGCAGCATCCCGAACTCGTCGTAGACCGTAATGTGGCGCGGCTTCCATGCGAGTTCCGACATGATCCCGGCCGATGATGCGTACATGGACGGCCCCACGATCTCTCCGAGGCCAGCTTCTTCCAGCGCACGGGAGATGAACTTGCGGGAGAATTCCTTGCCGGATCCCGTGACACCCAGATTGACCAGGTAGAGCGACGAAAAGTTGTCGTGCTCGGTCATCCAGTAGCGGCCGAGGACAACTGAGCCGAGCGCCAAAGCTGTCTGCACGGCGAACTGCGGCTGCTTCTGCGTCGAGGTTGCGTTGTAGTGCTCGACCGCCAGCCCGAGGACGCCTGGGATGGTCAGGATGTGTGGCGGTATGCCCTCTTCCTGTTCCTCGACATGGCGTCGAGGCTCTTCGCGTCGCTCCTTGCGCAGCGGCGGCACGTCTTCATCGGGATCATCTTCGTCGTCATTGAATTCGTCGGGCAGGGACTCCCATTCGATCTGGTGGCGGTGCTCATTCGCTGCCTGGATGATGCTGGCGAACGTAATCGGCTGCTCCGATCCCCTGAAACTGTGCCATTGCTGCCTTGAGATGCGAGCATCGAACTTCTTCGACTGCTTTGAGAACTTATTCCAGATCTTCAGGCCGATGTCGGCACCGTCGAACTCATGATGCAGGGCCATGCCGACCTTGATCCAGCCCTCGCGGTCCTCACAGTACGTCGCCAGGTCCAGATCGGCCAGATAGCCCTCAATCTCGTCTTCCGAGAGCCCGAGCGGCCCTTTATCATCGACGATATGGCGTTCCTTGACGCCGATCAGGTCTTCCAGAAGGTCCGAATCGATCTCGATCAGGTCTTCGACGTAGAATTCGCCCTCTTCCCAGACATAAGGCTTGCCGGTATCCGGGTGAATCGACGGCGGTAGCACGACCTGCTTGCCTGTTCCGATCAACTCGATCTCGGCGCCCCAATGCTCCGAGCCGTCGTCGCCGAGGAACTTGTCGTCAGAGTGCCATAGTTTCTTGGACCGAAACGGTTTGTCCGTGCCGAAGTAAAGGTGCCTCGACGCCCCGCCAGAGCCTGAAATGACCGCTTGGAAGTCAGAAAATCGCGTTTTCAGCAGCGATTCGACCGTTTTTCTCGCCTGCGACGCCAATTCGGCCTTCCGGATGTCGACATCGAGCACATGGAGGTAAAGACCACCGACGACGGAGGGTTTTCCGAGTCTGACGCCGCAGTTGTAGCCTTGGACGTAGGAGGATTTCAGCCTCTCAACGCTCAGAGTCTCTTTGTCGGTCCACTTCTCGTCGACAGGCCGTTTCGACCTCTTTTTCAGCCAAATCACTGAAAAACCGGCATTTCGCAGGGAGATCGCGTCGTTCAACAACGGTCGTTCCCCTTCGCCGAAGAGGTCGCGTGCTGCTTTTTCGCGTTCGGGACTGTCTCGAAGTCCAAATTCATAAGATCGTCCCCTGATTCTTGCCGGTAATTGGTGATCAGGAGGGTGGTCAGCGGGCGTTGATGAACGGCCCGAGCGTCTCGAAGGTGAGCGTGCTGCCTTCAAGTCCGATCAAGGCTTTCACGCGCTGACCCGGCAGGCTGTTCTGCTTCATCCACATGCTGATTTTCTGCTTGGAAACACCGATTTCCTTGGAGATTCGCTCGATGTCGAGCCCGCGCCACTCCTCGCCTTTCCGGTTTTTGATCACCTTTCGATGGAGGGGTAGACTCCTGTAGCAGAGCACATAGAGGTCGGTGCGCTCTTCTCCCGCGCTGCTGCCGCGAGGGATCGGGGAAGGAAGGTCGGTCATGTTGATTCCCAGATGTCGTTCTTCGTCATCACCATATGGGTGATTTTAGCGTTTGACAACGTGCTTGGAAGGTGTTTTCAATCGACATCACTGAACCAACCCTGATGGAGAACAAGACTCATGGCACTTGAAGACGAAATCAAGGCTCTCACGGCGGCACTTAACCGCAACAGCGATCTTCTGGAAGGGCTCACGGCCAAGGCTGCTGCTGGCGCTGCCGCGAAGACCTCGGCGCCGGCCGAGAAGCCGAAGGACGTCGAAGTCGAAGATGCTCCGCGTGGTCGCGGGCGCCCGCCGAAGGAGGCTGCTGCCGAGAAACCGAAGGCGAAGAGGGCTCCGACCGAAAAGGAAATGGCCGACGCGACTGTCGAGTTCCTGGAAGTCGACGACGATGACGAACACGACGCCCGCCGCGCGCTGGTCAAGCGCATCATCGCCAGTCACGGCGTGAAGAAGATGTCGGAGATCCCCGAGGCCGAACGGCAGAAGGCACTTGACGCGCTGACCGCATACAAGGCCGGTGATGAAACCGGCTACGAAGAGGAGTCGCTGGCGTGAACCCGGTATTCGGTCTCGACGAGCGGGTGAAAATCGTCTGTTCTGGCGAGAAGGGTATTGTCGTCGGCTACGCTCAGTACAAGAACCACGCGGACCAGGCGCTTGTCCGCTACATGGCCGGTGACGGTCGCGCCGTCGAGGCGTGGTGGGATGTTGACGCGCTGGAATCCGTCATCTGACCTCGGCGACCCCGCTTCACGGCGGGGTCTTCCGGCGAGGCGCGTCAGCGCGTCTCCTCCGAGGACCTCGAATGGAGAACCGAGATGACGAAGAAGAAAGTGACGACCGGTGCTGAGCGCGCTGCGAAGCGTCTCGATGTACACCGCAAGGCCACGGCGAAGCGGCTGAAGAACGCCCCCGAAGACCTCGGTCTCTCTCGCCAGGTCGTTCGCCACCAGCAGCGCCGGGCGAAGAAGATGCCGGTGGCTCTGAGCCAGTTCATGTGGCACCAGGCCAACGGTTTCCCCACTGTCGGCCTTCGGAGGGTCGGCTGATGCGTCTTACGATCGACGACATGAGTCGCGAAGAGGCCGACGCCTACATCGGTCTGGCGAAGGCTCAGGATCTCGCGCACCGCACCGCCACCGAGGCTGGCTGGTACACCGATCCGACGACGCTGCTGCCGATCAAGCGCAACTTCGGTGAAGTAGTGGCGCTGATGCACTCGGAACTCTCCGAGGCGCTGGAAGCTGATCGCAATGGGTTGATGGACGACAAACTGCCTCACCGCGACGGCCGCGAGGTCGAGTTCGCTGACTGCATCCTCCGCATCTTCGACACGGCGGCTGCGCTGGGTTTGGACGTGGCCGGCGCGATCATCGAGAAGAACCGCTACAACCGGCAGCGCGCCGATCACAAGCTGGAAACCCGTGCAGCAGGGGGCAAGAAGTATTGAGATGACACAACAACCGGCTCGGATGGACCCCGCTGAACTGCGCCAGCGCGTCGCAGACGGCCTCTCTGCCACCGCTATCGGCCGCGAACTCGGTTACGGTCGCAATACGATCATGCGTAGGGCCAAAGCACTCGGCATCGAGGTTCACGGCTCGCGTATTCCCAAGATCGCTTCGATCGAGAGGGCTGTCGCCGATATGGGCGCTCGCGATGCGGTCGAATTCCTTCTGGAATTGGTGCGGCAACTTGTTCCTGCACTGGAAGAAGACCGAGTCATGAAGGTTTGTCGTCAAGGCTTCACCGCCACTGAGGCGCAAATTCTTCTGATGGTCTTCGATGACCGCTTCATGCCGAAAGAGGTGATCTACGACGCCATCTACGGAAGCCGCTCTTCCGGGGAACTGATCAACCCGAAAATCATCGACGTCATGATCTGCAAGATTCGGAAGAAGATGAAGGAAAAGGGCTGGGACGCTGTTGTTCACACGACCTGGGGTCGCGGCTATCACGGCGAACGGCTGAACGGCTTCGTTTTCCCTTGGGAGAAGAACTGAAGTGGCACCACGCGAACGTGCTCATGCCCGGATCGGCCCCTCAACTCTCGCACGGGCGCTCAGTTGTCCGGGTTCCGTGAACTTCATCGACAGCCTTGATGACGAGGACGGCGCCGGCCCGATGGCAGACGAAGGCACGATCCTGCACTCGTTCGCTGAGGACTGTCTGAACAGGAACCTTGATCCCTTCGACATGGTGGGCGAAGTGCGCACCTACAACGGCTACAAGTACGAACTCACCGAAGAGGACGCAGAGGGCATTCGAGATGGCCTTGACATCATCGACGACATCCCTGGCAAACTGCTGGTGGAGAAGCGCGTCGACCTCGGCCGCTGGATGCCCGAGCAGTTTGGCACATGCGACGTCGGCATTGTGGGCAAGAAGCGCATCACGGTATTCGACTGGAAGTTCGGCTTCAAACCGATCAGCCCGGTCAGGAATCCGCAGATCATGGCCTATGCCCTTGGGCTCTGGGACACCTTTGTCCGTGGGCAGAGCGACGTTGAGGAGTTCCGCCTGATCATCCACCAGCCCCGGGTGCGCGGCGGCGGTGGCGAATGGGACACCGATCTCGACACGCTGCTGGAATTCGGCAAGAGGCTGAAGCGTCTGGCGAAGGAAGTTGCACGGGACGACGCTCCGCGTATTGCCGGTGCGTGGTGCGACGATGCCTACTGCCCGGGCGCCAAGGACCGTCAGTGCCCCGAGTATGACAAGTTCAATCTCGACATGATTGTCCGCGACTTCGATGAACTCGACGATCACATGGAGCACGATCTGCCGCTCCGCATGACGCCGATCGGGCTGCTCACTCCAGAGCGTCGCTCGTTCCTTTACAAGCACAGCAGCATGATCATGAAATACCTTGAGCGCATCAAGGCCGAGATCATCGACGATGCCATCAAGGGGCGTCCGACACCTGGTCTGAAGGTCGTGGAGGGGCGTTCGCCACCTCGAAAGTGGCTCGACAATGACGCAGCCGAAAAAGCTTTGCGTGAGTACTTACCTCTTGAGAGAGTTTACACCAAAAAGGTGATTACTCCCAAGAAGGCTAGCGAGGTTCTCAGCGACAAGGAGTTCGAGGAATTAGCCGATCTGATCGACAATGGCGAGCGGAAGCCCGTCCTTGTGCCGGTGGAGGACGCGAGACCGGCGCTACGCAACATCGCAGATGAGTTCAACGAAGAGGATTGAACATGACCGAGAAGAAGAAGAAGGATCCGGCGCGAGTTCTGCTGAAGAACGTCCGTCTCTCCTACCCGTCCATCTACAAGGCCAAGGTATTTGGCGGCAGCGACGGTGGCGACAGTTCGGGCGAGCCGAAGTTCAGCGCGGTGGCACTGATGGACCCCACCACGAAGATCGGCAAGGTGAACATCGCCAAGCTGGAAGACGCGATCGAGCATGTGAAGAGGACCACATGGCCGAAGGGTGCTCCGAAGTTCTCTCCGACGAAGATCTGCCTGAAGGACTCCGAAGACCTTGAGGAGATGAAGGAAGGCTACGAGGGCATGATGTACGTCACCGCATCCAACGCGAGGAAGCCGCGCGTCCTCGATGTTGACGGCCAGGACGTGCGTGAGGGTGAGGAGGGTGCTCCCTACGCCGGATGCTACGTCGACATGATCGTCCGCGTCTGGGGTCAGGACAACAAGTACGGAAAGCGCATCAACGCCAGCCTCGAAGGGGTGAAGTTCCGCGCTGACGGCGAAGCGTTCGGTGCCGCGCCGATCGACGCCGACGACTTCGAGGACGATGACGAGGATGAACGGCCGAGCCGCCGTTCCAAGTCCCGCGATGACGACGAGGATGAACGTCCGAAGCGCCGCAGCCGCGACGATGAAGACGAAGATGAAGATGAAGAGCGGGCTCCTCGCCGCCGCAGCCGCGATGATGAAGATGAGGAAGAACGTCCGAAGCGTCGGTCCCGTGACGAGGACGAAGATCGGGCTCCTCGCCGCCGCAGCCGCGATGATGAAGACGACGAGCCGGCACCCCGGCGCCGTCGCAGCCGCGACGAGGACGTGGCCTGACACGACACTGACCCTCGGTAGCACCGGGGGTCAAACCTTTGGTGCGACGTGAAGCGAACACTGATCCACGACATCGAGATCTACGAGAACTACTGCTTGATCGGCTTCATGGACTTCCAGACCGACGAGATCTGGTCGTGGGAGTTCGAAGAACCGCTATCGCTCGAAGATCGCAATGCGATTCGTCGTCTGGTGATGAAAAACCTGATCGTCGGCTTCAACAGCCGAGGGTTCGACATACTGATCTTGTTCGCCGCGCTCAAGGGATTCGCGGCGAAGGCGCTGAAGCGTCTCGCGAACGAGATCGTCGTCGGTAAGCGGGGGAAGAACGGAGATTTTGTTCAGCAGAAGGCGTGGGACATCGAGCGCGATTGGGAAATCGAGATCCCCAAGAAACTCGACCACATCGACTTGATCGAGGTCGCCCCCGGCAAGGCGAGCCTGAAGATCTACAATGGTCGCATCCACGGCAAGCGGATGCAGGACTTGCCGATCGACCCCGAGGCGATCCTCACTGAGGACCAGAAGGAAGAGGTCTACCGGTACTGGAAGAACGACCTTCAGGCCACGAAAGACCTGTATTTGAGCCTGTCCGAGCAGATCGCGCTGCGCACAGAACTCTCCCGCGAATATGGCATGGACCTTCGCTCGAAGTCCGACGCTCAGGTGGCTGAGGCGGTCATCAAGAAGCGCGTCGAGCAGATCACCGGCACCGCGCCGAAGAAGCCCGACCTCGCGAACATCAAGCCCTTCAAGTACCGCGCGCCTGACTACATCCGCTTCGAGAACGAGCACCTGAACGATCTCCTCGACACGATCGAGGCTTGGGAGTTCAAGCTGTCCTACAGCGGCAAGGTGCAGATGCCAGACTTCTTGTCTGATGCCGAGATCACCTTCGAGCAGATGGGCGAGACGATCGGTCACCTGAACGAGGACGAGGAGGACAACCGCGAGGGCGCTCTGCGGCTCGGCACCTCTGTCTACCGCATGGGCATCGGTGGTCTGCACTCTTCCGAGAAGCGCGCCGTCCACCACTCCGATGATGAATATGTGCTGATCGACGCCGACGTGGCATCCTACTACCCGAACATCATCCTAACCCTCGGGCTCTACCCGGAGACGATGGGGAAGGTGTTCCTCAAGGTCTACCGAAGCATTGTCGATCGCCGCCTAGCGGCAAAGGCGAAGCAGAAGGAACTTGAGAAAGAGATCAAGGCGTTACAGGCGCAGATCGAACAGGTCGACCGCCAGAGTGAACTGATCGTGGAACGTCTGGCCGAACTGAAGGCTGAAGCGCACCAGCAGAAGGTCGCCAATGAAGGTGGCAAGATCATGATCAACGGCGCCTTCGGGAAGCTGGGCTCGCGTTGGTCTGCGCTGTTCTCCCCGAACCTGCTGATTACCGTGACGCTGACCGGTCAGTTGGCGCTGCTGATGCTGATTGAGTGGTTGGAACTGGCGGGCATTTCCGTCGTCAGCGGGAACACTGACGGCATCGTGATAAAGTGCCCGCGCAAACGCCTAGACGAGATGAAGTCTATCATCAAACGCTGGGAGAAAGAGACAGGCTTCGAGATGGAAAGCGTAGAGTATATCGCGATCTACAGTAGGGATGTGAACAACTACTATGCGCTGAAGCCTGATGGCGGCGTCAAGCGCAAGGGTGCCTACGCGAAGTCTGGTCTGGAAGAGAAGAAGAACCCGACGATGGACATCTGCGCCGAAGCAGTAGCGACGTTTCTTTCCACCGGCACGCCTGTCTCCAAGACCATCCGCGAGTGCCGTGACATTCGCAAATTCGTCACTGTGCGCACTGTGAAGGGTGGGGCGATCTGGAACGTCAAAGAGATCGAGTTCGAGCGGCGCGGAAAACGGGGGCAACTGCTCAAGCCTGGCGCGCGCTTCGACGCCGGTGATGCGCACTACCTCGGCAAGGCCATTCGCTGGTATCAGTCGACCTGTGGCAACGGGGCCATTCACTACAAGGACAGCTTGAACCGCGTGCCGAAGAGTGATGGTGCCCGCCCCATCATGGATCTTCCGGACGAGTTCCCCGAAGACGTTGATTTTGCATGGTATGTGCGTGAGGCTCGGCGTATCCTCGAAGACATCGGCTATTACGAGGAACTGTGATGGGCGTCCTTGAATCCCACATTGAGCGTACGGTCTGCAAGATCGCCGAGTCGGCAGGATTCATGCAGCGGAAGGTCGTCTACATGAATCGCGCCGGGAGCCCCGATCGCTGGTTCTTCGGCCCAGGTGCGCGACTGATCATCGTGGAGTTCAAAGCCCGGGGGAAGAAACCAGAGCCGCATCAGGAGCGCGAGATCGCCCGGCTGCGCGACCTCGGCTTCGAGGTCCATGTCATTGACAGCATTGATGCCGGGAGGGCGCTGTTCGAGTGACCAACGGCATCAAGCGCAGTCAGCTTCGCTCATTCCAAAAGTGGGGAATTCGGCAAATATATGAGAACGAGATCACCATCCTCGGATGGCAGATGGGGGCCGGAAAAAGCGTCACCGTGCTCACCGCTGCCGACGACCTGCTCGAAGATGGCATCGTCAAGAAAGTGCTGATCGTCGCGCCCATGCTGGTCGCCACGGCCACCTATCCGGATGAGTTCGCTGATTGGAAGCACTTGAACCACATCGACTGGACGCTCATCAGGGCCGAAGATGACGACGAGGACATCGTGCGTGCCTACAAGGACGCCTATGAGATCGCCAAGATCGCAGGTCTTCCGGCAGCAGAGGCGTCCAAGTGGGCCGGTCGGCACCGAACGAGAGCGAAGGAGTGGAAGCGTCGGCGCTTGGTCTCGGATGGCGCCGAGGTCCACATCATCAACAAGGAGGGTCTGCCCTGGCTTTGGAAGCACTTCGAGAAGAAGTGGCCTTACGACATGATGATCGTCGACGAGGCGAGCGTTTTCAAGAACGGGAAGAAGCGCACCGCCACGAAGGAGATCAGTATCTTCGGCGCGGCTGCGAAGGCTCGGAAGTTTGTCAAGCGTATCGTTCTGATGACTGGCACGCCGACGCCCAAAGGGCTGCGGAACATGTGGGGCTTGGCCTATATCGCCGACCTCGGGGAGCGCCTCGGGTCGTCTCGCACGAAGTTCGAGGAGCGGTGGTTCGACAAGGACTACATGGGCTGGAATCTGACGCCAAAGCCTCATGCACAGAGGGAGATTACTGAGCGCATGAGCGACATCATGTTCACGCTCGACCCAGAACTCTACCCCGATTTGCCGCCGCTGCTGATCAACGATGTTCGCGTCACGCTGCCTCGCAAGGCGATGGAAGAATACCAAGCGTTCAAGAAGACGTTGGTCTCCGAAGCCTATGACATCGAGGCTGTGAACCGGGGCGTGCTGGCGGGCAAACTGCTGCAGTTCTGCATCGCCGAAGGTACTGATGTTCTTACCAGAGACGGATGGAAGCCAATCGAAAGTATTGGGGCGACTGACCTCATATGGGATGGGGAGCAGTTTGTCGCTCATGGCGGTCTCCTTTACCAAGGAGAAAAGGAAGTTATTCCTTGCTTTGGCGTTGATATGACCAAAGAGCATCTTATTCTTACTGTAGAAGGTTGGAAGAAGGCAGAAGAGATTCTCGATGGCGCATCCTGCGAAAGATTTGACCGGCATGAAGTTCGGTTACCTGACGGTTTTGTCGAGACACGGGTCGACGGCAACTTCTACGAAGAAGGCCACCTGGCTGTGCCGTTGCGACTGCGGGAAGGAAGTAGTTCGGATCAGTCAGAATCTTCGTTTGCCACATCGACCCACAGCCACTCCGAACTGCGGCTGCAAGCACGGGAAAACTGTGAGCAGAGGTGTAAATGGTCACGGTATGACTGGCACCAGGCCCTACCGGATTTGGACGCTCATGAAGTCTCGTTGCCGGGATCCTTTGGCCAAGGATTTCAAGAACTATGGGGGTCGTGGGATCGACATGCCTCAAGCGTGGTTCGAATCTTTCGAGGCGTTCTGGGAAGATGTGAGAGTTGGATACGCGGACAATTTGTCCATCGACAGGGTGAACAACAACGAGCCGTATTCGGCGCAGAACTACCGATGGGTGACGGAGAAACAGCAGTTGCGGAACACCCGAGTCAACGTGCATGTCGAGAGTCCGTGGGGTACGATCTGTCTAGCGGAAGCAGCAGAGAAGGCGGGTTTGGAATATCAGACTTTCTACAGGAGGTTCAGGAGGGGCCTTCGCGGACAGAGATTGTTCAAACCCGTAGATCGAAAGTCTATGACATCGCCGACTGTGGGCCGAGAAACCGGTATGTCGTCAGAGGATCGCGCGGCCCTCTGATTGTGCATAACTGCAACGGCAGCATGTATGACGAGAACGGACGTGACGTCTGGATCCACGACAAGAAGCTGGAAGCCCTCGAAGAGATCGTCAATGAAGCCGACGGTGCGCCCGTCCTGGTGGCCTATAACTTCAAGTTCGACCTCGATCGAATCAGGAAGAAATTCAAGAAAGCGGTGGTCTTTGGAGAGGGTGACGTCAGGAAAACGAAGGCCGATTGGAACGCCGGCAAGATCGACCTGTTGCTCGCGCACCCACAATCTGTGGGACATGGTCAGAATATTCAGTTCGGCGGGAACATACTCGTCTGGTATGGGTTGACTCATGATCTGGAAACCTATCAGCAGATGAACAAGCGTCTGCACCGCCCAGGGCAAACGAGGCCGGTCACCATCCGCCACATCATCGCCAAGGGCACCTATGATGATGATATTCTTCCAAAATTGCAGGATCGGGCCATCACACAAGACGAGATTATGGCGGATCTTCGCCTGAAATTGTTAGGCAGACGAAAGACTTCAGCAAATCACCGCTGACCTAATAAATGATCACCCGAAGGGTTGCACAATCACTTTTCGGCTGATAGGGTCTTGGTGACGGCAAATGCTACTAGGTGGAACCCTGTGAAACCCGAAAACTCTCATCTTCAGATGCTCGACAGTGCCGACATGATGTCGCTGTTCCGCATGTCGAAGACGACGCTGTGGCGACATGTCAAGGATGGTCGAGTTCCTGAGCCGATCTACATCGGCAGAGCACCCCTGTGGCATAAGAACCAGGTCGAGCAATGGCTCGGCGACAAGATGGGCAGCAAGCCCAAACGGAAACGCGATAGTCACGAGTTGGCCTGATGAGTAGCGTCCTGATTTCCATCGGCGACTGCATCGAATCGCTGCGTCATCTGCCTGATAAGTGCGTCCATACCTGCGTCACCAGCCCACCTTACTTCGGTCTGCGGGATTACGGGCACGAGGGCCAGATCGGGCTTGAGGCAACGCCCGACGCCTTCGTGGCGCGGCTGGTCGAGGTGTTCCGCGAGGTGCGGCGCGTGCTGCGCGATGACGGTACGCTGTGGCTGAACCTGGGGGATAGCTACAGCGCCCATGCGGCTGCGCGCGGCGGCACTCACCAGCCCGCCGAAACGCTGGCAGGCGGGAAAAGCGGCAAGGCTGCTGATGGTGCGAACGTCAACCGCGGCCGTCACGACGGATACAACCCTACACGCAACGCCCCCGCCATCGGGCTGAAGCACAAAGACCTGATCGGCATCCCGTGGGCAGTCGCAACGGCTCTGCGCGATCCATACTACACAGGCAAGATCACTCGCGAACGTGACCGTGTTTGGCTCGCGGCAATGATCGACGGAGAAGGGACCATCTGCGGGTTTCACCACGTTCGGGCAGATGATGGGCGCCCGAGGACCGGCGTTCACATCACCATAACGAACAGTTCCCGCGCCCTGCTGGAAGAAGCCGCGCGCATCTGGCCAGCCAGCCGGAGTGAGCATGATGTTCCCGGCGACGGCCATATTGGCAAGCGTCCGACTTGGCGATGGATAGTTCATGGGATCGAAAACAAGACGCTGATCCTGCGGGAAATCTACCCCTATCTGATCGAGAAAAAGCGCCAAGCGATGGTGGCCTACAACCTGCTTTTACTGATGGCTGATGCCAAAAGGCTAGGGCACTCGCCGCAGCGTGACGCCACTCGCGACAAGAGGAAGGTGCTGACTGATCTGCTTTCCTCGCTCAACCAGCGTGCATCTGTGGACATACCATCGTGGTTGATCGAGCCGCCGTCCGCTTTCGAGCCGGGCTGGTTCCTTCGACAGGACATCATCTGGCACAAGCCGAACCCGATGCCGGAAAGCGTGAGCGACCGCTGCACCAAGGCGCACGAGTACATCTTCCTGCTCTCGAAGTCGCCGAGGTATTACTTCGATGCCGAGGCGATTAAGGAGCCGAGCGTCACAAACGATCCACGGCGTCCGTACACCAGCGCCGGTGCGAAGCAGCTCGATGGTCGTGCGGAATGGAAGTCCGGCCAGCGTCGTGACGGTGATGACTTCACAAAGCGCAACCGCCGCAGCGTCTGGACCGTCACGACCAAGCCCTTCGAGGGTGCGCACTTCGCGACCTTCCCGCCCGACCTGATAGAGCCGTGCATCCTTGCCGGTTGCCCATCTGGCGGCACGGTGCTGGACCCGTTCGGCGGCAGCGGCACGACCGCAGGCGTGGCTCTGAAACATGGGCGCAGGGGCATCCTGTGCGAACTGAACCCCGACTATGTGGAGATGATGAACAACCGTATCGTCAGCATCGCCGGTGTGCAGCCGAACAGCATTAGTGTTGAAGCCAGGCGCATCGGGCGGGCCTTCAACATCTGGGAAATCTGTTGATGATGCCTGAAGACCGCCGCCGCGAGATTGACGAATTGGCGGGCGTCGTGACGGCACCGCCGCGCCGTGGTCCTGGGCGACCGCGCAAGATCGACCCTTCCCTGCTGCCACCTCCGAAGGGCGAAGAAGATGGCGACGTGGACCTCTCCTACCGTGGCGTCTACCAGATCAAGCAGGGTGTGCCGGTTCGCTGGTTGGCGCTCGTGTTCGGCATGACTGAGCACCAGGTGAAGCGCCGCCTGAAGGACTGCCGCCCGATCGACGTCGGGGCGCACGGCAACCCGCTCTATTTGGTGGCCGACGCCGCTGCATACCTGGTCGACCCGAAGGTGGACACTGCGGAGTTCTTACGCAGCATCAAGGACGATGATCTCCCCGACGATCTGCGCCTCAAGTTGTGGCAAGCCAGACGCGCCCGCAACCGCGTGATGCAGGAAGAAGGGGAACTTTGGCACACGTCAGAGGTGCTGGCGAAGTTCAGCGAGTACCTGCTCTCGATCCGCGAGCGTCTCCAACTCGTCCCCGATCAACTCGAACGGATGACTGGCATCACGCCCGATCAATACAAACTGATCAGAGCGGTCATGGATGGGCTCCAAGAGGACATCTACACTGATGCAATCCGTATGGCCGAGGCCGACGAGACTCACCCATTGGCCGGTGACATGGACGAAGAGGTGGTGCTGTGACCTTCCGCACCTTCGGCGATCTACTCAAGGAAATCGCGCAGGCCATTCGCCCGCCTGAGCGCCTCAGCGTGTCGGAAGCGGCGGGGAAGTATCGACGCCTCAGCAACGACATCACCAGCGGCCCGTGGGATAACGACGTCGCGCCATATCTGGTCGAAATCATGGACACGATGGAGTCGCTGGACTTCACTGGTCTGGTTTTCGTCGGTCCCGCACGATGCGGCAAATCAGAGCCCTTCTTCAACTGGCTGATCTACAGCGCCAAGTGCGACCCGGCCGACATGATGTTCATTGGCATGACGCAGAGCGTCGCGCGGGACTGGTCACAAGGTGATCTGCGCAAAGCCATCCGGCAGAGCCCAGCCTTGGCAGACACGATCATCCCTGGCAAGCAGAACATCAACACCGAGGTCGTGCGCTTCAAGAGCGGGATGCGGCTGCTGATCAAGTGGCCGTCGATCACCGAACTTTCGGGCAAGACGCTGCGCCGTGTATGGCTCGCTGACTATGACCGCATGGACATGAACGTCGAAGGTCAAGGTGCGCCATGGCCTCTCGCCAAGAAGCGGACGCAGACTGCGCGCCGTCGCGGCATGACCGTGGCTGAAGGCTCGCCCGGTTTTGAGGTATTGGATCCACACTTCCAGCCCAAGACCCCACATGAGGCGCCACCGACGGTCGGTCTGCTGAGTGTCTACAACACGGGTGATCGCCGCCGCTGGTATGTGCCCTGCGCGCAGTGCAACGAATACTTCGAGCCTGACTTCGACAAACTGGAATGGCCAAAGGACGAGAACATGAGCGTCGCCGAGAAGGCGGCGAACGTGCGGATGATCTGTCCGGAGTGCGGCTTCCCACATACCCACGATGCCGATCAGACAGCAAAGCCCGTCCCGCAGCCTGGCAAGTACGGGCTGAACAAGAAAGGTAAATGGCTGCGTGACGGCCAGAAGATCACGTCAGATGGCATCGTTGTCGGCAAGGGCGAGGAGTCAGAGGTCGCATCCTTCTGGCTGAAGGGGCCGGCAGCGGCCTTCGTGACCTGGCGCGAACTCGTGCAGCGATACCTCGAAGCGTACCGCGAATACGAGAAGACGATGGACCACGAGACGCTGAAAGCGGTCGTGAACGTCGATCTAGGGCTCCCATTCCTCCCGCCGAGTCTCACCAGCGAGCGGACACCCGAGCAACTGCGCGCCCGTTCAGTCGGCAACGATTGGGGCGACGAAGATGACCCACATGTGCCAGAAGGCGTGCGCTTCCTGACTGCCGCCGTCGACGTGCAGGACTCGCCAGGTCGCTTCGTTGTGCAGATCCACGGTCACGCGCCGGGTGGCGACATCAAGATCGTTGACCGATTCACGCTGCGCAAGGCACCGCGCCTCGACTCGGAAGGTCACCCCTACCCGTTGAAGCCCGGGGCGTATCTCGAAGATTGGGACGTGCTGATCACCGATGTCATGCGTCGCACCTATCCTCTGATCGACGGCTCTGGCCGGCGAATGCCGATCAAGTTCACCGTCTGCGACTCGGCCGGTGCAAAGGGGGTGACTGCCCGCGCATATGAGTTCGTTCGAAAATTGCGCAACGAACATCCCAACACCTTCTTTCAGGTCTTCCATCTGCTTAAGGGCATGTCAACAGTCGAAGCCCCGCGGGCGAAGATTGGATACCCGGATTCCGGTCGAAAGGACCGCAACGCTGGGGCGCGAGGCGAGATCCCGATTCTCGAACTGAACGTCAACGCGCTCAAGACGCAATTAGATGGAATGCTCGACCGCACTGAGCCAGGTGGCGGGATGATCAGCTTCGCTTCTCATCTGAAACTCTGGTTCTACCAGGAACTGTGCGTCGAGGTGTACGACAAGAAGACCCGTCGCTGGGAGAACCCGAGAAGCCTGCGGAACGAAAGCACCGACCTTCTGGTCTACACGCTCGGCCTTCGGGTGCTGCCGAAGTTCGGCGCCGTGGAGAAATTCGATTGGTCGGACGAGGCGAAACTTCCGGAGTGGGCTTGGGATTGGGACAAGAACCCGCTGATCTTGCGGGACGAGGACGACGAGCCTTTCAGCGTAAAACAGACCGAAGACCCACTCGAAGCCTTGCGAGCACTCGGCAAGAAACTCGGCTGAACGTCATCACTTTCAGCGTTGCACGATCACCCTAACAGTGATACTTCTAGCACAGACCATTGTGAGGGCTCGTTGGTGGCGACGCGGGAAGAACTGACTGCGCTTCTGAAGGAAGCCGAGCAGGCATACCACGAACTCGCCATCGGGCAGAGCGTGAAGGTCATCGTTCATCAGAACGGACAGCGCGTCGAATACAATTCCACCACGCTGCCGCGTCTGCGCACTTACATCCAAGATCTCAAGTCTCAACTCGGTCTGCCGACTGCTCCGCGACCGCCCATGAGGGCGTTCTTCTGATGGTGCGTGCGAGCCGTAGACAAGAGATCCTCGAATTGGCCGGGGCGGTCATCTCGCCCTTGTCAAGGGCGCCCGTGTCTGGTGAAGTTCTCCAGCCCGACACGGGCGCCGTCCCGAAAGCCATGATCGGCGAGGCGTATGAGGCCGGAAGCCGTCTCTCGCAAGAGATGCTGCTGTTCCAGCCGCCCGTGCGCTCGGCCGACCGCGACCTGGCTCCGTCCAAGCGACTGATGGATGCCCGCGTTCGCGACACCATCCGCAATGACGCATACGCCGCTGCCGGTGCTGAGATCCGCAAGGACAGCATTGTCGGCGCGATGTTCCTGCTGAACTCCAAGCCGAACTACAAGTATCTGTCTTTTGAGAATTCGGCTTTGGACGAGACGTGGGCTGAGGAATTTCAGACCGAAGTCGAGAGCAAGTTCACGCTGTGGGCCGAGAGCCCGTCGTGCTATGTCGATGCTCAGCGCGTCAACACTCTGACCGGTCTTGTCCGTCTCGCCATCGCACAGTTCACGACGACCGGCGAAGTTTTCGGCACTGCTGAATACCCGCGTGACCGCAAGCCGTTCCGCACCGCGATTCAACTGATCGACCCCGATCGTCTGAGCACGCCGCCGACGATGCGCGATGGACCGCAGATGAGCATGGGCGTGGAAAAGGACCGCTACGGCGCTCCTGTCGCATACCACATCCGCGACGTCCATCCTGGCGACATCATGCAGGCACGCAACTCGTGGACACGCGTCGCCCGCACTTATGGATGGGGCCGTGACAAGGTGATCCACATCTTCGAGCAGCAGCGGGCCGCACAGTCGCGCGGTTTCTCGGCTATGGTCGCTGGGCTCAAGGAGTCTCGCATCACCAAGCGATTCCGAGAGGTGACGCTGCAGAACGCCGTCCTGAACGCGACCTACGCCGCGACCATCGAGTCGGAACTGCCCAGCGAAGTCGTGTTCCAAGCCATCGGCGGCGGGCAACTGGACAGCAACGCGGTGGCGAAGGCTTTGGCGTCGGTGACATCGGGCTACATGACCGCCTCGGAAGCCTACGCCAGCACTTCGGAGAACCTGACTCTTGATGGCGTCAAGGTTCCGCATCTTCTGCCGGGCATGAAGCTGAACCTGCGCAGCCCGTCGCAGGGCGGTCTGATCGGCACTGACTTCGAGCAGAGCCTTCTTCGCTACATCGCGGCGATCCTCGGCGTCAGCTACGAGCAGTTGTCGAAGGACTACAGCAAGACGAACTACTCGTCGGCTCGGGCCGCGAACAACGAGACGTGGAAGACCATGCAGTCGGTGAAGCGTAACGTCGCCGACAGGTTCGCCAACATCATCTATTCGCTCTGGCTGGAAGAAGCCATCGCCATCGGCGAGATTACCTCGATGCCGCGCAACGCTCCGTCGTTCTGGGAGCGGATGAACAAGGAGGCATACTCCTCGGCAGAGTGGATCGGCGCATCGCGCGGCCAGATCGACGAGTTGAAGGAAACCCAGGCGGCGGTCCTGCGCCTGCAGAGCGGTCTCAGCACTTACGAGCAGGAGCACGCGCGCCTCGGCAACGACTGGCGCCAGGTCTTCGCACAGCAGCAGCGTGAGCAGGCCGACATCAAGAAGAGAGAACTCGTGTTCCCCGGCAACCAGACTATGACCGCTGCGTTGACTCCGAGCACCGAGGCCGACAATCCCGACAGTGCAGTAGAGAACCAGAATGCTTGAGACATTCCTCGCCAGTTTTCAGGACAACCCGTCGCTGGTCTCCGTGCAACAGCAGAGCGTGTTCAACGCCAATCTGGCGGCACTCTCTGCGCATGAGGATCTTCCGAAGTTGCTCGCTGCTTCAGGGCAGGACGATTTCTGGTTCCGCGACGACGACTGGCGTGCTCGCTACCGGCCCTACAACGTCAGAGACGGCATCCTGACCATTCCGGTCAAAGGTGTTCTGCTGCACGACTTTCCTTGGACCATTGGTGGTTGGGCGACCGGCTACGACTACATCCTCAAGGCGTTCCAGCGTGGCATGGCTGACGCCAACGTGCGCGGCATCGCCTTCTTGATCAATTCCCCGGGCGGCGACGTGTCGGGCTGCTTCGATGCCGTGGACAAGATGTTCGCGGCTAAGGGCAACAAGCCGGTGCGTGCCTTCGCCCATGAGTACGCCTACTCGGCCGCATACGCCATCGCCTCGCTGGCCGACAAGATCGTCATGTCGCGTACTGGTGGCGTGGGCTCGATCGGCGTTGTGAGCGCTCACGTCGACTATTCCAAGGCGCTTGAGAACGAAGGGATCAAGGTCACCTTCATCCAGTTCGGCAAGCACAAGACCGACGGCAACCCTTACGAGGCTCTGGGCGAAGACGCCCGGGCGCGTATCCAAGCCCGCATCGATGAACTTGGAGAAGTGTTCGTGGCCACCGTGGCCCGAAACCGGAAGATGGATAGTGAGAATGTCCGCAAGACGGAAGCCCTCACCTACTCGCCTTCCGAGGCAATTTCAATCGGCCTTGCTGATGCAGTCGGGCCGCTTGATGACGCCGTGGCGGCTTTTGCCGCTGATCTCGAAACCGCTCAAGTCCAAGGAGATGAGCACATGACCAAAGAGACCTCTGCGGCGGTCGATCAAGCCGCCATCGACGCCGCTCGCGCTGAAGGTCACGCTGAAGGCGTGAAGGCCGGTGCGACTGCCGAACGTGCCCGCATCGCGGCGATCCTCGCCAGCGAAGAAGGCAAGAAGCGGCCGAAGGCTGCGATGTCCCTCGCGATGAAGACCGCGCTGTCGCTGGATGAAGCGAATGCCAGCCTGGCCGACATGCCCGAGGAAGCAGCTTCGACCGCGCTTACGACCCCGGCTGCGCAGTTCCAATCCGCCGTCGAGGGCGGTGCGCCGAACATCAGCGCTGGCGGCACCGACGAAGACCAGCAGCCCTCGCGCGCTCAGCGTGTCGCGGCCATGCGTGGCTGGGACAAGAAGTGAACCCCTGAGACCATGAAGGAGTAATCACATGGCGAACTATCCCATTCCTGCCGTGGACTCGGGCCTCGGCATCCCGGCCCGAACCTCGGACACAATCGGCGCGACCCCAGAATCGCTGTTCCTGTCGACGCATCCCGAGCCGGTGACGTTCACCGAAGTCGTGGCCGCTTCGCAGACCCTCGCGGCGTTCACCGTCGTCGGCAAGGACACCAACGGACGTCTGGTCAAGGCGACGTGGAACGCGACCCCCACCAACGCGATCAACCCGATCGGTATCCTGGCGGAGGCCGTCACCACCGACGCTTCGACCAACTACAAGGGTGCTCTGGTCTACAAGACCGGCCACTTCAACTTCAACCGCCTGGTGTGGGACGCGACGTTCGACACCGACGCGAAGAAGCTGGCGGCGATCCGGGCTCTGGAACCGAACATCAAGGTCGGCGCCCCGAAGACCTACACCCCGTAACCGCTGCGTCCCCGCTTCGGCGGGGCCGTTCTCCCATCACCCGAGAGTTGAAAGGACATCAACATGGCTCTCAGCATTTTCTCGCAGCGGGAACTCGTCGAGATCCGCCGCGACGCGCGACTGGAAAACCCGACCGACTGGTTTCGCCGCACCTACTTCGGCGGCACGCCGTTCTTCTCCGACAACATGGAGATCGCCTTCGGCAAGATCACCGGAACCCGTGCGATGGCGCCCTTCGCTCAGCCTTCGCATATGGGCAAGCCTATCGTGAAGCATCGCGGTATGTCCGTCGAGACCTTCACGCCGGCCTACATCAAGCTGCTGGACGCGGTTCGTCCGGAAGACGCGACGTCGCTGACCCCGGAAGAAGTGCTGACCGGCGAGCGACTCGACATGCAGGCCCGCTTCGATCTGCGCACTTCTGAGGTCGCCGAGCAGCACCTCACCTCGATCTACCGGACCTGGGACTACATGTGCGCCCGTGCCCTGATCGACGCTGCTGTTACCGTGAAGTACGAGCATGACCAGGGTCAGCCGAATCCGGAAGTCACCATCAGCTTCGGCCGCGATCCCAACCTGACCGTGGCCTACTCGGCCGGCATCGACTGGTCCAGTCCGACGCACGACATCCTCGGCGACCTGTCGGAATGGGTCGGACTTGGCCGTGCTGCGCAGTTCGGTGGCAACTACAACAACCTGATCCTTGGCGCAAACGTCGTGGCTCCTTTCATGGCGAACAACCAGATCAAGGAGCTGCTCGATACGAAATACCGTGGCGGCGAAGGAACGTCCTTCCAGCGCGGCCTGGTTGTGACTGGTATGTCCGACGACAACAACAGACCGGCCTATCTGGGCCGTATCGGCGGCACGGGCGGCGCTCTGGATGTCTGGACCTATCGGGATCAGCAGTTGACTGACGCCGGCAACACGGTCGAGATGCTCAACCCGAACGACATCTTCATGTCGGCCCCGGGCGTCAACGGGCTGATGGCGTTCGGCGCGATCTACGACGTTCAGGCGTCGGCGGCGGGCATCCGCACCGACATCTTCCAGAAGCAGTACGAGATCCCGAACCCCTCGGCGATCAACATGCTGTCGCAGTCGGCGCCGCTGCCGATCCCCCGGTTCCCGAACCGCACGTTCAAGGCGACCGTCCTGAACATCTGATAAACAAACGCCCGGCAGATGGTCTGCCGGGCGAACGCTGTTTCTGAGGAGAACTCATATGAACCAATACCTCGCACTCGTGCGTCTCTACTACTTGGTCGACGGCAAGAAGTTCTGCGCGCCTGCCAACACCATCGCTTTCGACTTCCCCGAAGATGAAGCCGAGGCCGCGATCGCCAACGGCTATCTGCGCAAGGCCACGATCGGCGAGATCGCCGAGGCCGAAAGCAAGCGCATGGTCAAAGAGCAGAAGAAGCGCGCTGCGAAGGCCGAGAAGGCTGACGACAAGAAGGTCGAATCTGCTGGCGACAAGAAGCCCGACAACGACCTGGCCTGACGGGGGAAGTCATGACGAACGGAACCATCGAAGTCACTCTGATCCACACTGTCGAATGGGCAGGAGAAGTGCATCGTCCTCCGGTGACGCTTGTTCTACCGCGTCAAGTAGCAGAGGAACTGGCTGCTCAGGGTTCCGTTCGTCTACCCGCACCGCAACTTGAAATGCTGCTTGAGCCGCCTGCTGACTCGCCCGCCCCGAAGGGCTGGGGCAAACGGGGGAAGCGGCGCTGATGGACCGCTTCACCGAAGCATTGCGCAGATCCACACGGAAGAAGTTCGAGCGGATGGCTCGAACTGCCTTCTATTTCAAGGATCCCGCCGATGCTCCGGTCGAAATCCGTGTGATCATCACTGATCGCTTTCAAAGCCTGGGCGATCTCAAGGGCACCAACTTCAACTATGCCGAAGTGCTCGACAACACGCCGCGCATCGAGATGCTGCTGAGCGAGGTCAAGCCGTCCCGGAATTTCTACATCAGTGTTGAGAAAGACCTGGTGTACCAGATCGACACTGTTCAGCCTCCCGAAGACATCACGGTGACGGCGAACGTGTTGCGTGTTCCTGCTGAAAAGCTGCGGAATTTCCCATATCCAGAGCGCGCACGATGAGCGGAGAATATGCTGTCTTCGTTGAAGGTCTGGAAGATCTCGACCTCGTGGACCTGAAGCCCAGAATCGAGACAGCGGCTCTCCGTGCGATCAACAGGACTGCCGACTTCTCCCGTGCTCACAGCGCTGACGCGATGCGCAGACAGTATAATTTCCCGGGCAACTACCTGGACCCGAGTAAAGGTCGTCTGGTCGTCAGCAAGCGGGCTCGCACTTCAAACCTTGAGGCGATGCTCACCGCCCGCGCCAGAGCGACATCGCTTGCTCGCTTCATGATCAGCGGCACCGTCAATCGTATGGGTGTCGTGATCGAGATGAAGAAGGGGCGCAGTGCTACGCTTGAGCGCGCGTTCCCGGTCAAACTGCGCGGCGCCAAGGGAGAGAACAGCAACCTCGGGTTGGCAGTTCGCACCGCTCGTGGAGCCCGCCCCGACGCCGCCTACAAGCCGAGCAAGCTGGCTGAGGGGCTGTGGCTGCTCTATGGTATCAGCGTCAATCAGGCGTTCAACTATGCGCGGGAGATGACGAAGAAGGACGCGGCAGTCTTCCTGGAAGAGGAGTTCACGCGCCTGCTGGATTTGGAGCCATTCTGATGCTGCCCATTCTCTACTGCAACGGCACTCTCGATGTGAAGCCGGTTCCGTTCCGTCTCCGGGTTCTGCGTCGACTGACTCGCGCGATCGAAGAGGTGAACCCCGACAACGGCTACCACTTTGACCTGCGCAAGAAAGTCTTCCGTGGTCGCATCCGTTACGACCAGGACGACCCGATCCCAATGGTGTCGATTCTCGAAGCGCCGATCCCGGCCGAGGTCGCGCAGGCCCGTGGGGATCACCACGGCTCGACCGGCCCGTGGGAGTTGCTCATCCAAGGCTTCGCCGACGATGATCGTCAGAACCCATCTGACCCGGCTCATCACCTGATGTCCGAAGTCAAAGCGGTTCTTATCAAAGAGAAGAAGCGTGATCGCGGCAACAACATCCTGGAAATGGATGGTCGCGTCATGGAGATGTATATCGGCCAGGGGAGCGTGCGCCCACCCGAAGACGCCACCGCAGACGCCTTCTTCTGGTTAACGCTCACCTTGCGCTTGGCAGAGACACTTGAGGAACCCTACTCCTGATTTTCCATCCACTGAATCACCTGTATAGTGATCCTCACACTTTGGGTGATTCGCCAACTGAAAGGACTGACCTGTCATGGCAAACAACTACACGCTCGGTCGCGGCGAACTGCACTTCGACCGTTTTTCGGATCCCGTCAACTTCGTCCTGAGCGGCGAGCGGTACATCGGCAACTCGCCCGAGTTCAGCGCGACCATCGAGTCGGAGAACCTCGATCACTACAACTCCGACCGGGGTGTGCGCGAGAAGGACGAATCGATCGTGCTGCAGACCAACCGCACGGCGTCGTTCATTACCGACAACGTGAGCCCCGAGAACCTGGCGCTGTTCTTCTTCGGAACCTCGGAGATCTTCGCGACTGCTGCTGCGAGCGTGAACGACGAAGCGATGAACGACGTCAAGAAGGGCCTGACCTATCAACTCGGCATGTCGCCGACGAACCCCTCGGGCGTCCGCAACGTCACCGCAGTCACCGTCAGCAAGGGTGCGACCACTCTGGTGCTGAACACCGACTACACGCTGGACGCTGCTCTGGGCCGCATCACGCTGCTGTCCACCTCGCCCACCGTGGTCGATGGCGATGACCTGACCGTCGACTACACCGTCGCCGCGCAGACCCGCGAGCGTGTGATCTCGGGCTCGTCGGCGATCGCGGGCGCACTGCGCTTCATCAGCTACAACCCGCAGGGCAAGCGCTACGACTGGTACATGCCATACGTCAAGCTGTCGCCCAACGGCGACTTCGCTCTGAAGGGCGACGAGTGGCAGCAGATCCCGTTCAACGTCGAGATTCTGAAGCGGCCCGGCTACGAGGCAATCTACATCGACGGTCGCCCGCTCTGATCTGAACTGCCCGCCAACGTCAGGAGAACACAATGGCGCTCGAAGACTTTGAACTGCCGACCCTCGAAGTCGGTCTCCCTGGCGGCGATTCGTTCGCCGTCAGGGGTTTGTCTTTGCAGGACATCACCAAATTGATGAGCCAGCACGGCAACGAGATGGAAGCGTTCTTCCAGAAGTACGCCGGCAACCCGTCTGCCAGTCCGCTCTCGGTCGGCATGGACCTCATCGACACGGCGCCGATGCTGCTGAACAAGATGATCGCGATGGCTGCGGATCGGCCGCATCTGACCGACAAGGTGGCCAAACTGCCGCTGACCGTCCAGCAGGAAGCGATCGAGAAGATCGCCCAACTGACCTTCGACGCGGCAGGTGGGCCAAAAAAATTCATCGAGGCCGTCGTCCGTCTGATCAAGGGCATCAACAATCTGATGCCCGAGTCGCAACCTTCGCCGAGTGGGTTGCCGGGATCCGACGCCAAGTAAGTCTGCTCCTGGCCCACGGTCATCGCCATGCTCGCCTGTATCCGGTGGGCATGGTCTATGTGGAAGCAGAGTATGTGGTGGAGCGCATTGATCGCGAAGAGGCTTCTCGCGCTGTGCTGCTTCAGATGGCGGTCTCGTCAATCCTCTCCAAGAAAGCCGGTGAAGTGTTCCGGAAGAAGATCAAGGATATGACGCAATCCTAGTGGTCGTGCGCTCACTTTTAAGATAAGAAGGTAACGTCCAGAGTGAGAGGGCGACTATGGCGAACCGCGACGTAAACCTGATCATCCGCGCCAAGAACCAAGCGTCCAAGAGCCTCGATCAGGTTTCGGACGCTCTCAAGGTTCTCAAAGGAAGTCAGGAAGGTCTCGCCTCGTCCACCGCCAAGGTCGACGGCGCACTCGGGGGTCTCGGGGACGAACTCGACCGCCTCAAGGCCAAGTCCAACGCATTCGCCGCACTCGACCGTGCAACGGCGATCATGGGCTCGGCAGCAGACGCGGTGTCTCGCCTCAAGGGCGAACTCGCCGGCACCGAAGCAAAGTTGCAGTCGCTCGGTCAGGACAGTCAGGCCGCTGCGGCTCGTCTCGCTGATCTGGAACGGAACGCACAGCAGGTCGAGCACCGGCTGAAGGCAGAGAAGGCCGCACTCGATCAGGCCCGGCAGGCGACGCTGAAGAAGGCTGCGGCGATGAAGGAACTCGCTGCTGCCGAGAAAGCCTACAAGGCGGCGCAGGCAAGGCCCGCTGGCACGGCCGGGCGTGATGACGGCATTGCCGCCACGAAAGCGCGTCTGGATGCTGCTCGGCAATCTGTCGAAAAGAACGCCAGCACCTACAAGGAACTGCAAGCCCAGGTCGCGAAGACGGCTGGCGAACTCAAGCAAATCACGAGCGAGATCAGGTCAGTACGATCTTCGCAGCGCACACTCGTCGCTGACATCGAGAAGACCACCTCGGCCCTTGCCGAGCAGAAGGGCAACCTTGATCAAGCCGAGGCCGAGTACTCGCAAATCGAAGCATCGGTGCGAGAAGCCGCATCCGCGCTGAACGTCTTTGATCGCGAAGCGAACGACACTTCTTCCACTACCGGCAAGCTGATCCCGGAGATCGAACGTCTCGGCGCCGTCATGCAGGCGCTCATGCGTTACAGCACGGGTGCCGGTCAATTCGTGGATCCGAAGACTGCCGCGCGGATGCAGGAGTTGCGTACGCAGGCCGATGCCGCGAAGGCGTCCTGGCAGGCGTTGCAGGAAGAGGCTGCGCGTCTCGGGGGGCAGATGAAGTCCACCTCGGGTAACATTACCGAACTCGCAGAGCGGCAGAAACAGGTGATCGCCGCATCTCGCGCTGCCAAGGGCGAATACCAGGCGCTCGCGGTGCAGATGAACCGCATCAGCGGTGCGGCAAACATGCTGCCACCGATGTTCTCGCGCCTTGCTTCCGCCACGACGCAGACCAGCACCTCGCAACGGAAACTCAAGACCGACATCGACGAGGCTACCAAGGCCATGCAGCGGCAGGGAGCAGCATCGGCCAAGGGAATCCTCGACGGCTTCAACCGTGAGTCGCGTCAGGCCATGTCGATCTTCCAGCGCCTTCGCGGGGAGATCCTGAGCCTCGCCACGGCTTATGTGGGGCTCTACGGCACCATCAGCAACGTCGGCGGCGTGCTGCAAGCCTATCAGAAGATGGAGGCCGCACAGAACCGCCTCGGGGTCGTCTTCGAGCAGAACCAGCAGAAGACCGGCGCAGAACTGCAATTCCTGCAAGCCCAGGCAGCGCGTCTCGGGATCGAGTTTGGCACCTTGGCCGACCAGTATTCTAAGTTCGCTGTCGCCGCCCAAGCAGCCAACTTCGCTACTCAGGAAACCCGGAAGGTGTTCCTCGCGGTGGCCGAGGCGGGTCGGGTGAACAAGCTGTCACTGGAAGACATGAACGGCGTCTTCCTGGCTCTCACCCAGATGATCTCGAAGGGTAAGATCAGTTCCGAGGAACTGCGGCAGCAGCTTGGGGAGCGGCTCCCGGGCGCCATGAACATCATGGCAGACGCCCTCGGTGTCACGTCGGCAGAACTCTACAAGATGCTCGAAGAAGGCGAAGTGCTCGCCAACTCGACCAACTTCCTGAAGTTCGCGGACGAGTTGAATCGGCGCTTCGGGCCGCAGTTGTCGAAGTCTCTACAGTCCACCACGGCGCAGTTGGGCAAGTTCTGGAACAACATCTTCCAGGCTCAGCTTCAAGTTGCCAACGGCGGCTTCATCGACTCATTCAATGAACTTTTGGCGACGCTGAACCAACGCCTTCAGAGTCGCGAGGGGCGCGACTTCTTCCTCGCCCTTGGTGCCGCTGCTGGTAAGGCGGCTGATGGGCTTCGTTATCTCGTGGAAAACGCTGAGTTCTTTGGCGACGTTCTGCAACTGATCATCAGCCTGAAACTCGCGTCCTGGCTCAATTCGAGCATCCAGAACATTCAGTTGATGGTGGCGAATCTGCGGACCGCCGCCGTCGGAACCGCAGAACTCGGCGCGCGTCAGCAGATGGCGGTGACGCAGACCACGGCATTTGGAGCGGCTCTGAGGACGGTCGGGGCTTCCGCCGTGGCAATGGGCGCACAACTGCTATCAGCGCAGGGCCGAGCGGCGCTCCTCGGCACCACGATGCTGACGGCGGGCAACCTCGTTGCGACCTTCTCGGCTCGCACCCTGTTGGCTCGCACGAGCAGCCTCGCTATCGCCGGTGCGCTTGGTGTATGGCGCGGCGCCCTCGCGCTGCTGAACGGCGCCCTCGTCGCTCTTGGTGGGCCTGTAGGCGTCCTGATCACCTTGGCATCTCTACTGGCGGTCCCGCTGCTCACGAATTGGGCGTCTGGGGTCGACGCGACCACGGCAGCGCTCGACGAACACAACCGCATCATGTCGGCAGTTCTTGAGAATTACGACAATGTGAAGGACAAGACCGGGGAGTGGGGCGATGCCATCAAAGCCGTCTCGCTGGACCAGGCCAACGCAAGTCTGCGTCAGATGGTCGACGCCTATGGTCGACTGCGGGACGAAGCGGCTCGCGCAGCCAGAAGCACGACTGCTGTGGATTTTTCCTGGGCAGGTGGTTTCAACGGAGACGCCCGCGAACTGACGCTTTCGTTGCAGTCACTCGGAAGCGCTTTGGAAGACGGTACCATCAGAGCCAAGGACTATCGTCTTGAACTGGAAAAGCTTTACAAGGAAGCGATTGCGCGTGGCAACGCCGATGCGCAGAAGTACCTAGAAACGCTTCTCGATCAGGCCCGCGCCCTCGAAGAGCAAGCTGATCGGACGTCGCTGGCGGCTCAGATCGCGCAGAATTTCGGCAGCAAGATCGACCTCGTGAGCGAAGCACTCGGGCTATCTGACGCCAAACTCAAGGATGTGGCCGAGTCGGCTGACGATGCCAGCAGATCCTTTGATGAAGGTGCCACGTCCACAATCACCTATGCCGATGCCATCGACAAACTGAAAGGCTTCATCCCCGAACTCCGCGAGGAGATGGAGAAACTCAAGAAGACGACTGAGTTGAACGCAACGGCATGGTCGGCGCTGGTCGCTGCCTGGGAGAGTGGTGACTACTCCAAGATCCTCGAAGTGATGAAGCTTTGGGGACAGGGCTTCGCCAACATCAACATTCCGAAACTGGATTCGAGCGACTACGAAGCCAAATACACGACCGAACGTGGCACGCCGCAAGGCGCTCAGATGGAAGAACTCGTTCGCGCTACGACGGAACTCGCCGAGCAGATGGGCCTCAGCGCAAAAGATCTGCTCACGGTGATGTCGTACGAGACTGGTGGCACGTTCGATCCTTGGAAGGCGGGTCCAACTACGCAGTGGGGACAGCACCGTGGTCTCATTCAGTGGGGAGAACCGCAGGCTGCGAAGTATGGCGTCTCGGCGGACTCTTCCATCGAAGAGCAAATCCGCGCAGTCGGAAAATACCTCGAAGATGCTGGCGTCAAAGCTGGCGACGGTCTGCTCCAAATCTACGCGGCAATCAACGCCGGTGACGCATCCAAGATCCACGCAACCGATGAGCACAACGGTGGCGCTCCTGGTGATGTTTCCGACAAGGTGTATAATCAGATGTCAGCCCATCAGGCACGCGCCGAGGGCCTTCTCGCGGCATATGGTGGTATCGCCGAAGAGACCAGGAAGCGTGTCTCTGAGGAAGAGCGTATCGCCGATGAGCAGAAGAAGCAGCGGGAAGCGACCGCGCAGTCGCTCGCCGACTTGGGCTTCGAGAACGAGATGCTTCAGAAGAAGATGGAGGGCAAAGAGCGCGAAGCCTTCATCGAGGAGCAGATCAGAGCCCTCCGCGAGCAGAACCCGGCTATCACCGAGGAGGAGATCGCCCGGGCGCGCGAGTTGCTCGGAGCGCAGTATGACTTGAACGAGGCTCTGCAGGCACAAAAAGGTGCAAAGACCGAACTGGAACAGATCGAGGAGCGTATCAACGCACTCGAAAGTCAGCGCAACGCGCTGATCGAACAGCGGCGCATCTACGAAGATCAAGGCAATACCGCCAAGGTCCAGGAACTCGAAGGGCAGATCGCAGGGGTCAACACCCAACTGTCAGAAGCAATCGCGCAGGCCAATCAACTGTATAGCGTGATGGGCGGGGACAAGGCTGCTGCGGCGGTCGCTCAGAACAACGCTCTTGCTTTGTCTCTGCAAAGCGTGGGTAATGCCGCTCGGCAGGCGGCTTACACGCAGCAGCAGGTTCAAGAGAACATCTTCAACATGCTCGACAGCGGCATCTTGAATATGTTCGACAAGTTCGCGCAGGCTATCGCGAACGGCGAGGATGCTGTTGGCGCACTCGGAGAAGCATTCCGTCAGTTCGCGGCCGACTTTCTGATGGAGATCGCGAAGATGATCATCAAGCAGGCGCTCTTCAACACCTTGCAGCAGATTTCCAAGAGCATCTCTGGCGGTCTGTTCGGCGTCGGACTCATGCACACGGGCGGTGTTGTCGGAGCCTCCGGTGTTGGCGTCGGCTCGCGGAACGTCAGCCCCGCCTGGTTCAGCGGCGCCATGCGCTACCACTCTGGCGGTATTGCCGGGCTGAAGCCCAATGAGGTGCCTGCGATCCTGAAGGCAGGCGAAGAAGTGCTCACCGAGAACGACCCGCGTCACATCAGGAACGGTGGCGGGATGGCACAGCCTGTCGGTAGAACGAAGATCGTCAACATGTTCGACGCGGCTTCCTTCCTAAAGGAGTCGCTGAGCAACGTTGTCGGCGAAGAAACCATTCTGAACTACATCAGGGCGAACCCTGCTGCGTTCAAACAGGCTATGGAGGGCTGAGAGATATGGCTTACGCGACAGGTATCGCGACGAGCAGCACCGACCTTTGGAACAAGCTTCTCGCGTTCCTCACGGCAGATGTGTCCCTTGTCGCGGCGGGGGAAGAATGGGATGTGGTCTGGACGCACCCGAGCGGTTCGACATCGGGTGTGGTCCTCCGTGGCCCGGGTGCGGCTGGCACCGATTCGATCTTCATCAGCATGGCGTTGACAACGACGACTGGCACTGACGATCACAGGATTCAGTTCCACGGGATGAGTGCCATCAACTCGTCCGCTCTGCTCGTTACCGAACACCTCAACGTCTCCCCCGGGGTGCGAATCTGGCTTGACGCCGGGCCGATGAAATACTGGTTCGTTGCGAGCGGGCGACGCTTCATGGTCGTGGCGAACATGAGCACCGTTTACGAGGTGGCGTACTGCGGTCTCTTCCTACCCTACGCGCTCCCCACTGAATATCCCTACCCGCTCTTTATCGGTGGCTCTTCGAGCGCGTCGTCCGAAGTCGCATCCTGGCGTTCGACTGTAGATGCCCATGCCGCGTTTCCCTTCTCTCCTTATGCCGGTTCCGGCGTCGACAGGGCTAGTGGGTATATTCTCGGGCCAAACGGCGGCTGGATGAACGCCCCGTCTGTTAACGACTCCAGAGCCCAGGCATGTATTGGCCCGTACCGCTATCAGGAATACGATGTGGACGGCGGTAACCGTTTTCTGCTTTCAGCAGCAAGCGGTTCCTACGAGACGCCCGGCTACAATTCCATTCGGTCCAGACAGATGATGTCTTATGGCGGCATTTTCCCGCTGGATCCCATCACTCTGATCCAGACGAACAACTCGTTGCAGATGTTCGGCGTACTCGACGGATGCTACGTCTGCCCTGGTGTCGGCAATGCGTCCGAGAATACTGTGCAGATCGAATCTGTCGATCATCTCGTCGTTCAGAACGTATTCCGCTCGACGACAAGCACCTACATGGCGATCCGGTTGGAGTGAGAAATGGCATATAGCGAACACATCATCAGCGCGATGAGCGACATTCCTCCGCTCGTCCATGCCTTCGCCACGGCACTTGGTTTCGATGTGTCGGGTACCGCATCCAACCCGATCGTGCGACATCCCAACTACAATGGCGCAGGCCCTGGCGGCGTCGCTTTCGCTCTCTCCAGCATCACCAGCGGCGTCAACCGGGATCTGCGCTGGACTGCGCAGGAAACGATCAGCGGTATCGTTCCGAAGTCGACGATCAGGGCACCCATCTTTGCGACCACGGCAGCACCCGCTGTTGCCATCATCCAGCACCCTCAGAAGGTCTACCTGATCGGGATGCTGACGCCCGAACCCTTCATCGCTATCGTTACTGAGCATGGCTACAACCTGTACCGCCACCTCTACCTCGGCTTCATGGAGAAGATCGGCGATTATCAGGGCGGTGAAGTTATCTCATCTCAGAACGGCCCGATGGGCAGTTTTGTGGGTTCGAGTGGCATGAGTTCTCGCAGTCGCAAGAACTTCCTCTTTTCAAATGTTCAGACCGCTTGGGCCGACGATGAATCTGGTGGCGTCCGTATCGTCCACCCCGACAACATTGTCACTTGGCGACGTTTCCGCAACCCCCGTGGCACGAGTGTTCCGTCATCCTACATCGGAGATGAGGTGCTTGGCGGCTTCGCCGATTCTATCAACGACCCGCTGGTCGCAAAGGCTGTGAGCCAGTTCTCGGGTGCCAACATCCTGATCCCGGTAAACCTCTACGCGACACAGACCGTGACAGGGGATGTGCGCTTCCGAGCCATCGGGAAGCCTTCAGGGGTACGTCTGATCAACAACCAGTTCATCGAGCCACGGGCAGTACTCACTGTCGGTTCGGAAACTTGGCGAGCGTTCGCAGCAACGAGCAAGCGGGACAGCGCTGCGGAGCCAGCAGCGGGTGGAAGTTCTTACCGCTTGTACGAATCCTCTGTCTACTTGGGCTATGCCTACAGGAGCAACTGATGCCGTCGTTCCCGGGCTATTTCATCACAGTAGGTGAATTCTCCAAGACTTCGGCGCTCTCGCCGATCAGACCGCTCAACACCAACATGTGGGAGAGTGCGGTCGAAGGTGTGGATTGCATTTATGGTGATGCGGACATCAATCAGCCATCTACTCGCTATGGTTTGCAGACCTACGCGGGAGACTTGCTGCCCTCCTTCTACGACGACTTCTACAACCGCATCTGGTTCATTCCACAAACGATCGACTTCGGCGCCATCTCGGCGACAGTTGGTCGGACGGCGGTAATGTGGAACGCAAAGCGCAGCACAGTGGTTCTGTCCAGCATCGACACTTCCGGGGATGAAAGTGTTTCTGTCAGCGGCGTTGCTCTACCGCTGACCATGAAACCCCTCGCGCAGAAAACGTTCGTCGTCACCGCCGATGAGAATGGTGACCCCGACGTCGACTTCTCGATCGTATTCGAGTTCACTCCGACTGAGCAAGTGGCTCTGCCGGTCACCGGTGTTCGCGCAAAGGTCTGGGCATTTCTACCGAACTGGACCAGCCCGGTCGAAGTGTCTTACGAATTCATGACCGAGATCATTGCCTCACGCAGCGGCTTCGAGCAACGGATCGCCAACCGCACCGACCCAAGGATGGCTATCAAGTTCACGACTTTGGTCAACGAAGGCACGTTCCGGCAGTTCATTCGGCAGATGGCTTCTTGGCAAAACAAGAGCACACTGATGCCGGATTTCAGTCATGGAATCGCATTGATCGAAGACGCCAATGCTGGGCATAACACCCTGGTCCTGGAAGAATCTGTCGACTGGATGCTTCCGGGGAGAACCGTTGTGCTGATGCGCGGAAATGCTTCGCAGTCTGAGTTTGCCGTACGCAAGATCGACACTGCGGTTGGCAACTCGGTTATTCTGACTTCTGACCTCGATCGGAGTTGGGTTGCAGGCAGCAAGGTCTATCCGGCATATGTGGGCTACCTCGGCACCAAGATCACGGCATCCCAGCTTACGAACCGCACGGCGTCGGTGAACGTCACCTTTGACGCTGATCCTGGCGAGGAACTTTGGTGGTCGGTGCCAGCGGGGACTGCGTTTCATCTCGGACGAGAACTCTTTCTCGAACGTCCCGATTGGGCGTCTTCTGTCGCGCCGGAGTTCGAGGCGGCGCTGGAAATCATTGACTACGGGAAGGGGCGCAAGGATTTCAACATCCCCAGACCTTTCAACATGCGCATCCACAAGGCCCAATACATCGGGTCGTCTCGTGAGCGCACCGACGCCATCGTGGACTTCTTCCGACGCAACAGGGGGGCGCAAGGCGAGTTCTTCATGCCGACCTTTGCCGAGGATCTCAAGTTGAAGAGTGTGGCCCCGGCTGGGACATTCGGACTTCGTTTTGAAGGGCGCGAGATTTATCAGGACTATCTCGATGACGTGGTTTACAAAGACCTGATCATCTTCTACGCCAATGGTACTTATGAAGCGCTGCACATCGACACGATCACCTTCATTTCCGATGAGAATGGGAACGATACGGTGATTGGTCTGACGACCCCGCTGTTCAACACGGCAGACCCGGCGCTGATCTTGCAGATATGCTGGCTCCCCCTCTGGCGCTTCTCGACCGATGGTCTGACCGTCCAGTGGTTGACCGATGAAACTTCGCAGATCAGCTTGACAATGCAAGCGTTGCGCTACGTCCCTGCGGAGACCTGACCATGAGCCTGAACGCCCGCGAAAACAGCCGCAGCAAGGGCACGCCCTGCAACTTGTTCCTGATCAGGTATGGTGAGTCGACCAGCAGTTACTATGCCTACACGGACGCCCCTTATGACATCACACACGATGGACGCCTCTATCGCTCTGTCGCAGTGACCCGGGGCGCCATCGTGGTGAAGGGCAACATGGACAAGGCAGCGATGGAAGTTCGTCTGTCGCTGAAACTCGACGTCGCCGATCTTTTCTTGGCTTACCCGCCTTCCCAAGAGGTCGCGCTGACGATCTTCCAAGGCCACCTGAACGACCCCGATGCTCAATTCCTCACCATCTGGGCCGGCAGGATCCTGTCTGCCAAGCGTGAAGCGCCGGAACTGATCTTGAACTGCGAGTCTGCCCGGACTTCGATGAAGCGCTTCGGGCTGAGGCGGCACTACAGCTACGGATGCTCGCACAAACTCTACGGCCCCTGGTGCAACGCAAACAAGACTGCGGCGTCGACCGATGCTGTCGTGAGTTCGGTCAGCGGTCACAGGATCACTCTGGTCGGCGGTTGGAACCCCAGGCCAGTGAGCGATTATATCGGCGGCATGGCAGAGTGGTTGAACGCGGCCGGCGACCGCGAGGTACGCTCGATCGTGCGAATCGTCGGTGACACTCTGACGCTCAGTGGAGCGCCAAAGGGGATCGTAACCGGCACGGCAGTGACGGTGATTCGGGGCTGCACCAGAGACGAGGCGGGATGCAATTCTCACAACAATATCCACAACTTCGGTGGATGCCCCTTCATCCCCACGAAGAACCCCGTGAGCAGATCGAACCTGTTCTACTAAGTCACCTTTCGTGCTATAGATTACCTATAACGGAATATCGGAAACGCGATGGGACTCTTTCTGCAACTGATCGTCGGCTTGGCCCTGATGGTGATCTCGTATCTCATCATGCCAAAGCCGAAGATCGACGACTCGGCAATCACCGAGGCGGATGATCCTACGGCCGACGCCGGGCGCCCTATTCCGGTGCTGTTCGGCACCAAGACGATCAAGAGCCCCAACTGCCTCTGGTTTGGCGACAAGCAGTATGTGAAGCGCAAGGTGAAAGCATGAGCGAGACGTCAGACTTCAGGATCACTGCGCGCGATCTCATTAGTTGCGGCTTCTGCGTTCGTGGTCAGAAAAGTTGGTGCGATTCGCACGGCATCGACTTCCGTTCCTTTCTGGAAAACGGTGTGAGCGCCGAACTTTTGCTTGCAACCGGCGACGGGCTGGCCTTGAAGGCCGTAGAGATGCTGAGGCAGCGCCGTGGGGTCTAAGAAGCCGAAGATCGAAGTCGTCCAGTATTACATGTCCCTCTGGTATGGATTTGCCACGGGGCCTGTCGATGCCATCAAGGCTATCTTCGTTGATGAGAAAGAGATTTGGAGCGGCGATCTGGACACGTCTGCTGTTATCCGGATCGACAACCAGGATCTTTTCGGCGGTATCAAGAAGGAAGGTGGAGTCTCAGGTGCAGTCACATACTTGGATGGCAGGTTTTCGCAGACGATTCCCGAATACCTGGCAAACAAGATGGGTCGAACTGAGGCAACGTGCCCTGCGCATCGCGGCATCGCTTCTCTATTCTTCAGCGGTCATGTCAGTGGCGGGCCATCTGGCTCATACGGCACTGGCATCATCGGCAACGTACTCGGTCTCGCCACTGCTTTTGCCAACGTCACCATCGCGAGCCAGAAGGGCTTCTATTGGCGCGCCAACCAACCGAACATTCCTGCTGTCTGGGTTAAAGCGCGACGGGCTCCGAAAGTGCTCAACTCGCTCTACGCGATGGTTGGTGATGACGCGAACCCGATCCACATCATCTACGAGGTGATGACCAACACCGATTGGGGGCTCGGCATTGCGACAAGTGCCATCAACACCGCGAACTTCGATGCTGTCTCCCAAGTCGTCTTCAACGAGGGTATCGGAGTATCTGTCCTTTGGGTGGAACAGCAGAGCGGCGAAGACTTCATCGCCTCGATGCTGGAATATGTGGAGGGCGTGATCTTCGTAAATCCTGCGACAGGACTGTTCGACATCAAGTTGATCAGGGACGACTACGACCCCGAAACCCTCTTTCATATCACACCCGACAACGCCGATTTGAAGGGCTTCCAGCGCAAGGCTTGGGGCGAGACAATCAACGAACTCAGCGTCACATGGACAAACCCCGAGAACGAGGAAGAAGAGACGGTCACCGCTCAGGATCTCGGGAACATGGCGATCCAGGAGATTGTCAGCCAGACCAAATCCATGAAGGGAGTCCGGAACAAGGACTTGGCGATGCGGCTCGCGCAGCGCGATCTGCGTGTCGCAGCGGCGCCTCTGATGTCCTGCACTGCGATCGTGAACCGTTCTGCCTGGCGCGTCGTGCCCGGAGACTGCGTGAAAGTCACTTGGCCGGAACATGGCATGGATGGCATCGTCATGCGTGTCGGAGAGGTCGACTACGGCAAGACGAACGACTCCAAGGTCAAACTGTCGCTGACCGAGGACATCTTCGCGCTCGATGTCGGCACATACATGACCCCGCCATCGACGGCTTGGGTGCCTCAGACCGAAGTGCCCTCACCGCTGGACTTCTCTCAGGTCATCACCCTGCCCTACTATTTCCTCGTGCAATCCGGGGAAGACATCAGTTCGCTGAGCGATCCTGATGTGATCGCAGGTGTGCTGGCCGCTGACGCGAGCAATGACGTGTCCTCCTACGTCATCATGTCCGAGGGTGCGGTGCCCGGCGTCGGGCTCGTCTGGGAAGGTGCCGAGACGAAGAGTCTGCTCAGCCGTTCGTCGCTGGTGTCGGCGCTGCCGTTCTCCGGTACCACCAGCGTTGCAACTGTCACCGTGCCTACCAGCGGCTACGGCGTCGACGTCGGGCACTTCGCTCTGCTAGGTACGGGCGACGGCTCGCAAGAAATATGCCTCGTCACTGCCATCGGGCTCAACACGGTCACGCTGCAGCGAGGAATGCTGGATACGGTTCCGAGAGCCTGGTCGGCAGGATCGCCGGTCTGGTTCATTTCCCCCGACGCCGACTTCTACGACGCCACGGTGCGCGTTGGCGATCAGCCGGTGACATACAGGCTTCTCAGCATGACTTCTCTGGGTGTGCTGGCGCTGGATGACTCCCCCGATCTGGACGGCACTCTAAGCCGTCGCCCTTGGCTTCCCACACGCCCGGCCGACTTCCGCGTCAACGGCGTGGAAGATGGCACTGTCACGGCCATAGGGGCGACAAGCCTCGCGTTGACATGGAAGAACCGCAATCGTCTCACGGAAGACTCGGTTCTGCTCTCATGGAACGATCCCAGCGTTACTCCGGAAGCGGGGCAGACGACAACGATAACCGTGATCGGCGAAGATGGCATGGTCATCAGCACAACCGACGGGCTTACGGGCACCTCATATACGCTGCCTGCATCTGCGTTTGGAAGTTTCACGCGCGGCTTCGTCAAGGCGACCGCCAAGACATCAGCAGGCGAATCCATTCAAGGCCACTCGATTCTTGCCGTGATCGGCGTCGGCTATGGGTACGACTACGGTACGTCATATGGAGGATGAGATGCTGATCACAGTCCCTGTCGCCATTGCCATGGTGCGGGCCGTTGCCGATGCACCTTTCGCCCCCGGCCCAGGTAGCGCAAGTCTCTCGCTGTACACCGGTCCTGTGCCGACAAGCGCTGCAGCCGCCCTGAACGTCGCGCAGAACCGCCATGTGTGCTCCTTCGAATTCGAGGATTCGATGTTTGGGCCGGCCGCCCAGATCGGGGGTAGCGGGGTCGTCGAAGCAGCACTGTCGACGACCCCGGCACAAGAGGCGCTCGATGCCGGCGACATCAGCTTCTTCCGCATCTATGGTACGGATGGGGAGCCTACGCACCAAGGCGAGGTCAGCGAGAATATGGCAGAGGCGATGAGCAAGCTGATCGTGAACCAGAAGACAGTGACTGTCGGGGCCGAAGTGCGGGTGCTGCGGCTGGTTATCGGCACAAACATCGACTGACTTCCGCAATCAGATATGCTCACGTTCTGAAAGGGGCAACCATGCCGTCACGCACACTACCGGGTATCGGTCTGAACGGATTCTGGGCTCTTGGAGAGTCTGGCTGGAAGCCCGGTGTCGATACAAACTGGCTAACCTTGTCGGCACTGACACAACTGAGCGTCGTCTCTCGCACCACAGTGCTGCCCGTGTCTCCCACAGACGGCGACATTTACATCGTTCGCTCTGATGCCGCTGCTGAGCCAAACAAGGTTGCCGTGCGCGACAATGGGGCTTGGGTCTATCTGACGCCACAAGAAGGCTGGCGCGCCTGGGTTCGAGACACTGATGAATTGGTTGTCTTCGACGGCACATCTTGGGTAGTAAGTGGTGGAGGTCTTGTCGACGGCTCTGTCACCAACTCCAAGCTTGCCGACATGGCTACGGCTCGGATCAAGGGCCGCACCGCGGCAGGCACCGGCTCCCCGGAAGACCTTACCGGAACACAGGTCACCGAAATGCTGGACACCTTTACCAGCGGCGCGAAGGGGCTGGTCCCGGCATCAGGCGGCGGAACGACGAACTTCCTGCGGGCTGACGGCACCTGGGCCGCTCCGTCTGGCGGTGGCGGTGGTGCTCTGACGGTCAACACCCGCACGGCGAACTACACGCTGGCCCTCGGGGATGCTGGGGCCTATGTCCGCATGAACCTCGCCGGGGCCAATACCCTGACTGTGCCGACCAACACGACGGTGGCCTTCCCCATCGGGACCGTGATCCACCTCAGGCAGACCGGGGCTGGGCAGACGACCGTCTCGCCCTTCGACGGCACCGTGACGATCAACACCCCCGAGACCTCGAAGCTGCGGAAGCAAGGCTCCAGCGCGTCCCTGATCAAGGTCGGCACGAACGAGTGGGATTTGACCGGCGACCTGGAGTTGATCTGATGATTTCAGCCCTCCTTAGTGGTGTCTCGGCGGCTGCGATGTCTGCAGGCCTCGGGACACCCTTGCCCTGGACGGACCTCTACACGACGTCGTTCAACAACTCGATTGGCCTGACGACGAACCGAACATACATGATGGTCTACAATCCGGGGATGTTGCTCTCGGCCTTCACGAAAATCCGCCTGACGTTCCAGTCTCGCCCCTCCAACACTGTGACGGTGTCGAAGGTCTTTGTCGGAGAAGTCGCGGCCACGCGGGAAGGCTACCTGTTCCAGAATGCTCCCACCGAAGTGAAATTTGGTGGAGCCTCCGGGTTCTCCTTGGCCGCAAGCAGCAGCATCCAGAGTGACGAGACAACTGTGTCGTTCACCGGGGCTTTCTCATTGGGCATCTGCTTCGTTCTGACCGCCAACTCTGGATCATCGTTCGCGCTCCTGAATGACTCGACGTGGTTCATGACCCTTGCCGCCGGGGACGTGACCCCAGACCCGGCCATGAGCGGGTTCACCTACTACGCCTCTGCAGACATGACGCTTCTGGCCGACATCGACGTGGTGAACAATTCCTGGCTCGCCGCCAGCCGGATCAGGGCCTCGCGCCAGTCGATCTATGTCGTGAAAGAAGGCAGTGCCCCCTCCGCCGACGGTATCAAGGCCGTCAACCAAAGCTTCTATGTGGTGAAAGGATAGACCATGACCATCCTGAAAGTCGCCAACCGCTACTTCGAGTTCGACGAGTTTTCCGGCTTCATTGAAAGCACGACGGCTGGGCACTTCGACAGTTCCTATGTCAGCAATGGTCTTGCCTGCTTTACCAGTGGTGCCGACATCTCTCAAGCGGGGCGGCTTGTGCTTCTCACCCCAGGCACCGACGCCACGCAGTGGTTCCACTTCCGACTGTATTGCACCGACGGCGGCACAGACGGCGGGAGCAGCACTCCGTGGTTGCAACTCGTGAACAGTTCCAACCAACCCGTTGCCGAATTGTTTAAGAACGGCAACGTGTCCGACGCCACGTTCCTTCGGGTCAAGGGAACGTCTGACGTCAACTCTGCCGGGACGCAGACTTGGGTCGTGAACACGGCCTATCTGGTAGACATCAAGTGCACTGTTTCCGGGTCCACCACGACCGTCGAGGTCTACGTCAATGGCTCCCTGGCGATGTCCGCGACGAACACCGCCAACGGTGGCAGGGGCATCCCGAACCGACTGGTCTGCCGGGGTGGCAACATCGGATACCAGAACCTGAACCGGGCGAACTACTCGGAGTTCATCATCGCCACCACCTCGACCATTGGTATGCGGCTGGGCGAACTCAGTGTAAACTCGGCAGGCTTCTACAGCGACATGTCTGGCACCCTCACCGACCTGAACACGGCAGACCCGACGACTGGCCTGTTGTCCACCGGGGCTGGGCAGCGGACCTCCTGGAACCCCGTCGCCTATGCCGGGTCTGGGGGGATCGTCGCTGTCGTGGCCTCGGGGCGGGCACACCGCAAGAGCGGCACCCCGTCCAAGCTGGCACACTTCCTGCGACTCAGCGGCTCGGACTATGACGGGGCTGATCAGACCATCGGGGACAGCACCGTCTGGCAGAAAATCTGGGAGACTAACCCCGCTACCGCTGTTGCCTGGGCCGGGGCCGACCTCTCTGGTATCCAGGTCGGCTTGAAGTCCGCAGCCTAAGTGGGCCTGATCAAAACCACCCACAGCAGGTCGTGTTGTCACAGCATACCGCAGGTTGTATAAGCAGGCGAAATGCCGCCTACACAAGGAGCCGAGAATGGAAGATTGGCGCTACTGGACCGCGATCATAGGCTCGGCTGCGGTGAAGGTGATGTTGTCCCAGACCCTGACGCTCAAGTACGCCTGCCTGACTTTCGTCATGGGCGTAGGGTCGGCGTGGCTGCTCACCGATCCACTTCTCGACTGGTCCGGGCTGAACCCGGAGGTCTACAAGACGCCGACGGCAGCTATCCTGGCGCTGACGGGGGAACAGATCGTGCGGCGGATCATCCGTTACTCCCAGCGGCCTGGCGACCTGAAGCGCGACTTCATGGACTGGAAGGAACCGAAATGAGCGACCGCACCTGGAGCCGCATCCTGATGGGCTTGTGGGGCCTGTTCCTGATCGCCTGGCTATGGCCCGCAGATTGGTGGTTCAAGGTCCAACGTATCCACGTCAACGACGGGCTGGCCGGACAGCCGATCACCATGGAGGTAGAGCGAGAGATCGTGCGTCCCTTCTTCGGGGAGTGGTCAGCTATCGTCAGGAAGCGACAAGGGGCTGGGTGGGTTATCGTATGCCCTAGTGCAGGAAGCGCCGATTACCGGGCAGACGCGGAATTGCCTGAAGACCTGACTTTGGAGTGGTGGACTGCAGGGGCGTGCCCCACTTTGGATGCAGGCATCTATATCCTGACGACGACCTGGGAGATCTACCCCGGGTTCCTGCCCAGGAAGATGCTGAATGTGGTCAGCAACGAGTTCACCATCCGCTAGGCTGGTAAGATGTTCGCCTTTGCAGTATGGTGATCACTGATCGAGTGATTCTGCGAAGGTGATCTGATGGCGCTGACCCTTGCGCAAGCGCGCTCCTTGAAGACAGTGGCCGACAAGCATGCTATCTCTCTGCCCGCCCTTGTTGCTGTCGTCAACGTCGAGAGCGCTGGGCAGATCTTCGCCAAGGATGTCGCCGAAAACGCTCCGGTGATTCGCTGGGAAGGTCACTACTTCTACCGACTTCTGAAAGGAGCGAAGCGGGCTGCCGCTGTTCGAGCGGGACTGGCGCATCCGCAAGCTGGCGTCGTGAAGAACCCCAAGTCGCAGCGCGGCCGTTATGACATGCTTGAACGCGCTATCACGATCGACAAGGTGGCAGCGATCTCTTCGATCTCCATCGGCGTCGGGCAGGTGATGGGTTCACATTGGAAGACCCTCGGCTTCGAGCACCCTGAAAAGATGTTCGACCTGGCGGAAACCGGACTGGCCGGTCAAGTCGACATCATGTGTCGCTTCATCGTCCACTTCGGCCTGAAGGACGAGATCGACCGTCTGGACTGGTCCGGTTTCGCCCGAGGCTACAACGGGCCGGCATACCGAAAGAACGCATACCACACCAAAATGGCCAAGGCTTACACAGCAGCGCTGAGACTGCTGCGCGAAGAGGCCCCGGAGAAGCTTCCCAGCGCCGTTACGATGCTGCGCATTGGCTCTCATGGCGCGCGCGTGCGCGAGGTGCAGCAGTTGCTCCGTCGCGCCGGCTACAGCATCACTGTCGATGGGGACTTCGGACCGAGCACCAAACGGGCAGTCGTCGCCTTCCAGAAGGCGTCCAAGATCACAGTGGACGGTGTTGTCGGGCCTGAGACCTTCGAGGCGCTACAGCGATTCAAGATGACCGCCAGGGAGCCCGTCGCCAAGCGTCCGGTGGAAGAACTCCCGGAGACCGCATCAGGCACGTTCGCTGCCGGCAGCGGAATCGGAGCCACGTTGGTTCTCGACAAGTTGTCCGAGCGATTTGGCTCGGACGACCGCTTCATGGATCTCGCTGTGAATGGCTTATACACGCTTGCTGGCGCACTCGTGATCGGAGGGATCGTGTTGATTGCCTGGGGCATTATCAAGTCGAAGGTGACCTACGAAGGGACGACCTAGGCGCACTTTTGCGGAATCGGAGCCACGTTGGTTCTCGGCCTCATCTGGACCGCCGCGAAGTCCGGTTCTCCACCACCCACTTCCCGAACCTGCCTACGTCCAAGGTCGCAAGCGATGCTGTCAGTATGGCCGTGATGTAAAAACCACTTGCGGCAAGCCAGACTGTCGTCAGGATTTCAGCGATGAGAATGAAGAAGAGCGTGCGCGGGCTGCGCAGGAACTCTGCGAGGAGTATCAGGCGCAGCCTGTTTCTCGGGCTCATGGTAGTGTCGGCGTCGATGAGCGGATCATCTCGGCCAGGCGGAGCATGAAGCCCGTCGACACGCCGTCCCGCTTCTTCGCGCCCCCTCGAATCACACGCACGGTCAGCGCATCATTCTCATGTGTCTTCGCCAACCGAAACAGGTCGTCGGCGTATCCCTTTCCCCTTTGCACATCATCATCCCAGGTTCCGCTGTCTTCCACGGCCCAGACTTTGAGCATTGCCCCCGAGGTCTCGTCATAGGACGAGAAGGGGAGTCGCGAATCGTTCATGTTGTCCCTCATAGTAACTGCAACAGTGATTAACAGGGCTTCACTCTGCCGACAAGCAAATTCCGAGGAGGTCGAGGTAAGGGTGCGACTCCGTTGCATAGACGTCACTGTCGATCTTGAATCTCCGCTCAAGGAAGTCGACATACTCGGGTTCGCCGCGCGACAGATCAGTTACTACTTTCGGTCGAAGCAGTGGGGTGAATTTAGTTTGCCCTTCCGAGTTAGCCTTCCACACACACCACATTACGTCCATCAACGGGCTGCTGCCCCGCTCCGCTTCCAGAAAGGCTGGACGCCACGTCAGCGGAAGGATCCAAGCTGGCGGATGATCGCTGAAGAACTTCGCTCGTCCAGCAGCGTTCCAGTAGGTGGCCTTCAGCAGCATGGCGACGTTCGGGGTGAAGGTCAGCGCGTGCCGGATGAAGTCCAGAGCCAGGTTGAACGGCGGGTTCGTGATGATCCAATCTGGTGAAAGCTTTTCATCAGGATCTTCTGGCTGCTTTAGGAAGTCGACACCTCCATAGCCGTAACCAGAGTCCTCCCGGTAATCGGTAGCGATCACGCTGTCGGCGTAGTGCAGCAAAACCTTCGCCATAGCACCGTCGCCACATGCAGGCTCCCAGATCTGAATTCCTTGACCTAGATCGAGCCACTGACAGAGGGCGTGGGTCACGTCTGCAGGGGTAGGATAGAAGTCGGCAGGCTTGCGCTTGTGCCGCTTCATAGATGTCACCACCGCGTCGGCGATCGAGTGCTCAGGCAATTCGGGTCTCCGGGTATCAGGCGAGGTCGTCGACGTCGCGGCGGGGTTTACGGGAAGGAAGGTTGCCTCCGTTCAGGGCTTCGAGACGCTCCTTCAACTTGAATCCGGTGCGCTCCTTCGGATCGAGCGAGGCATAGTCCAGCATCAGTTGCGCCTTGGCTCGGGCGATCTCTGCCGTTGAGCCGTGACAGGTCAGGTAGAGGCTGTTTTCCATTCGCTCATGCTGAGCGATGAACCGGCGCTTCGGTGGCGCCTCGGGGCACTCGTAGATGAGGATTGTCATGCTTGCACGATCTCGTACTTCACACCTGCTTCCTTGGCCATGAGGCGCGCCACCTCGAACTCTTCGGCGGGCATCGACGTCGTACCGTCACCACAGACGATGCGTGAGACACCAGCTTGGATCAGAGCCTTCATACATCCGGCGCAGGGCGTGTGCGTTACATAGACCGTGCAGCCCTTGGTAGCGATTCCCTCACGCGCCGCGAACGCGATGAGGTTGCTCTCTGCGTGCGAGACGTAGAGGTACTTCATCGGCCGCTCACGGCGTTCAGGGAGATCGAGTACACCCCTCGGTGGTCCGTTGTAGCCAGTGAGCCGCACCTCACCCTCGGAACCGACCAGGACAGCACCGACCTTCGTGACGTCCTTCGACTTGGTGGCTGCGTGCTTGGCGAAGCCCATGTAGTGTTCCGACCAAGAGACGGTCATCATGCTTTCCCTTCCTTGAAGGCGTCGTCTCGGGCGGTCATGCTGCGACCTCGATAATCTTGCGGAACTGATACCAGCCGCGCAGGTTGCTGGTCAGGTAGGTCTTCTTGACGCCGTTGGCGCACGCTTCGGCCTGATGCTCGAACGGAGACATATGCTTCGACTCCAGTAGCCTCTTGGCTAGTGCGAGGTCCTTGTCGATGTCAGGGCTGCTGCCGTCGTGGTTCAGGTAGGACACCCTGGCACAGCGGGCGGCGCTGATCATGGCCAGCAGTCGGTTTGCTTCGGGCTGCAACTTGCTCTGCACAACGTCCGATCGCAAATCTTCTTCGGTGATATAGGGAAGGTGCCAACTCCACCCACCATCAACGATTTCCGGCTTCGAAGCGGCAATCGCATCCCGCATCGCCTCAGCCAGCGCCCGCATCGTAGGATCGGCATCCGGGTGGCAGCGCAGCGCAAAGAAGTTATCCCACTCGGTCGCGGTGACTACGACGCTGATGTGACCGAAGGGTTCCAGCAGCCGGTTCACGACCTGCTTGTGGTAGCCTGCCATGGCGAAGTTCCGCGCCATCTCGACGGCCTTGTCCCGAGCGTAGCACCACGCCTGATCGGGCGAGACGTATGGTCCATAGTGATCCACCTCGGCGACAGAAGCGCCGCAGAGAACCAAGGCATCGTGATCCCCCGCGTCCTGCATCCCCGGCTGGTTGGCGCCCCAGCGCACCGGCATCGCCGGATCATCGATCACGTCCCGGATCATCCGCTCGACCGGGATGGCCCGGCTGCTGCTGGCGTTGCGCGAGAAGACCCGGTGGGTCATGAACTCAGCATGGATGAAACGCGGGTATCGCAGTTGCAGCGTGATCAGATCGGGCGTACCCGCGTCCGCTCGACTGTGGGCGATCACTTTGGCGGCGATGGTCATTTGGCGAGCCTCTCGGGATAGGATTGCTGGATGGCGCTGAGCAGAGCCAAGGCGAGGTCTTGGGTTGCCGACCGGGCGTCTTGGGCGAAGCAGAGCATGTGCCCCTTGAAACAGATGACCATCAGCGCTTCTCCAATGCTTTCTGGATGACGATTTCCAGCTTCTCGCGGGCTTGCTGATGCTGGTGGACGATAGCGTGGCGTTCCTCGGGCATCGCGGCGCCCTTGAATGCCAACTGCTGCGCGGCCTCGTCGAACTTGTTCAGCGCGGCAACGATGTGACGAGGCAGGTTACGCATCTGTCTTCCTTTCCGGTTGGTCAATGTAGTGGACGAATGTCCCGGCGAACTTCTCGGCGCACTCCTTGTGCTCGACGAGAACCTTGCGGTGTGGATGATGCGGCCACGCCTTCAGGTGCTCCCAGGTCGGATATGAGACGACGCCTTCACCAGCCGCGCAGCGCTGGCCGCATCGGTAGCAGATCGCCGGGTATCTGTTGGTGTCCTGCATCACTCGATTCTCTCGATGCGAAGGACGGGTCGCATGGATCGAGCGATGATGAGACCGCATCTTGCAGTGCTGAACTTCCGCCCTTTCAGCTTTTCACTCTTCGCGACGATGTTGGTAACCTGCCTCTCCATCTGGGTCGCGGAAGTGCGACCTTCCGCAACGGGATCGTCGTCGTCCAGATAGATGACGTGTCCGACATCAAGGGCGGCAAGCTTGCTTGAAAGTGAGAACTCATGCTTCATCAGTACGACCCCGTGCAGCGGACGCACTCGGTGACATCCTCGCGCTCCTCGTAGCCGGTCAAGACCGGGGATCTTCCGATGCTGTCGATCTCGTCCCAGACAGTTCGATCCTCGTACACCGGGACGCGCACCGTGACGATCGGCAGGTAACTGCCGCAGCGGGGGCAAATGTGGTCACGCGATTCGCTCATGCCAGATCCTCGATGTCACGTCTGCTGCGAGTATATAACTCTAAAGGTGATTGGCAAGGCTCATCAGAGCCACTTCGTAAAGCGTCAATGACGTCCGGTTCGAGAGTGGCTTCGATGAAGTCGATCGTTGCTTGGAGGTCGACCGCGTTTCCGTAGCATCTGAGCATCCCTTGCCGCGACTTGCCTTCAAAGGCGCCGCCTGATCCCATACGGAAGGCAGACCCATCAACCAGCGGGAATGTGCCGGATTCAACTGGCCTCCACTTTCCATCCCGGCAGAAGAGCCAATCAGCATCTCGCCAGAAGCCGTTAGTCGGGCCGGGCCGTCGTGGGTCATCTGAATGTAGGTTGCGGTCCCGAGGCTCGACCCCTTCTTCTCCCGCGCGGCTTCCCGCTCCATCGCTTCTGGCGAGTATCGGGAGTTGTTGTCGTCCGCTACCGCTGGCGTCGGCCAGCCTGCCAAGGGCACCGTTTCCGACAAACCCATCATCCCCGGCCGAGGTGAGACGTTGCCGCCCTTGATTGCATCCGTCGCCGTGCAGGTCGGCAATCCGCAAAGCTGCGCTGCCCCGCCCATCAGCGGTTCGTTCTTCCGGTCGCCGCTGCGAGAGGTCTGACCGCCCGTCATGGTCGTCACTGCTGGCCATCCGGTCAACTGCGCTGTCACGTCCAGACGATCCGTCGAGAGTTCCCCGTTGCGCATCCTGCCGCCCAAGTAGCCGCCCTTGTGATCGGTCATCGCCGGTGTGTTCCAGCCGACCTGTGGAAGATCGTAGATCGTAGGCGAAGAACCTGAGCCGCTGTCGGATATGCGGCGCCCCACTGCCCGCAGAGCAGGTATCGACCGCCCAGATGGAGTAGTCCTCTGCTTCCATGTCAGCGAGTACAAGGTCGAGCCAACCGAGGCCGTCCTTGCTCGCAACCTGCTCTCCATAGATGCGTGGCGGGCGTTCCTGCTGGATGAGGTGGAACCAGGTAGGCCATAGGTGCCGCTCATCATCCATCCCTGTTCCTTTGCCTGCCGCGCTGAAAGGTTGGCAGGGGCAGCTTCCCGTCCAAAGAGGAGCGTCATCCGGGATGCCCGCGCAACGGAGGGCGTAACTCCAAACTCCGATGCCAGCGAAGAAATGGCACTGTCGAAATCCTCGGAGGTCATCTCCTCGAAGATCTTCGATGCTTCGGCGATCGACAACACCCGGAGCGATGACACCAAGTCGAATGAGGTTTTCGAGCCAGTCTGCTGCATATTCGTCAATCTCGTTGTAAAGCGCCCAGGGACGAGTGATCAGCATGTCTCACCCCATAGCCGATAGTACATGCCGAGGAAGGCCCACCTGGCGAGTGACGGCTCCCAGCCAGCGATATGCACGCCGAGACCCTCGGACGGGATGTTCCAATCCATCGGCGGCGGCATGTGCAGCGCGCTCATCTCGTCACGGAGGATCGCGTTGTCGAGGTGCTGTACTTCATCGGGGATTACCCTCGGCAGACCGAAACGCTCGGCGACGCAAAGCCAGAGACGCCCCTCGATCTCCTTGTAATTGGAGAGGTGCGCCTTGATCGGCCGGATCACGTCTGTCAGATACGCTTCGGTCGCATCGTGCATCAGAGCGATCTTCGCTACCTCTTCGCCGTGGTTGGCGAGAGCATAGGATGCCATCAGCACGCTGTGCTCGGCGACACTGTAGAAACGGCTGCAGTGCCCGCCGTAGCGGCACATCATGCTGAGGGCATGAGCGATGTCGCCGATGTCCAGTTCCTCGGGGCGCGGGTCGATCGGCCAGAAAGCCTTCCCGCTGACGGTCTGCATCCATGTGCCTTGGCGGTTCATGCCAGATCCTCTGTGTCGCGGCGGCGTTTCTTCGGGCTGCTCGGTCGCGCCTTGCGTCCCTCGGCCTGAGCCCGTGCGTTCTCCCAGGCTTCTTCGGGAGTGTCGCCGTAGTCGATGGTGAAGCCGCCGTTATTCTTGATGTTACACTGAACGCGACCGTCCGAGGCTTTCCAGAAGGAGACACCTTGGTATTTGTCACCAAAGGCGAAAGAGATGTCGATCACGCGAGATCCTCCGTGTCACGCCGCCGCTTCGGCTGCGGTGAGACGGCCTTTACGACTCGAGTGCCGCTGCGCACCGCCTTGCCGATCGCCTCAACGATGTCCTTCGCCTCGTGGCGGTAGACTTCGAGAGTGTCGGTCGTGCGATACGCAGCTTCCCATTCGCCGGTCGGCCGACGATGCAGGCTGAGATCAAGGAAGCCGTTCCTCGCGGCAGCGCGCAGATCAGCTTCAAGGTCGGCCATCAGTCGATACCGAGTGCGGCGAGATAGGTCTCAAGGATCGCCTGCTGTTCGGCGCGCTCACCAGGATTCTGCTTCCTGATCTTCAGCACCTCGCGCATGGTCTTCGTGTCGTAGCCGCGACCCTTGGCTTCGGCGAAGACTTCCTTCTCCTGCTCCTTGATGTCGGCCTGCTCTTCGCGCAGTTGCTCGATGCGCTCGATAAACTGGCGCAGTTCGTCGGACGCCACGGCATAAGGGCCGTGGCTGTCATCGCGGCTGTTGCGGCCGCGCCCATCGGTGGTGCTGGCGCCGGCCAGGTCGTCGTCATATTCGTCGCGTGCCATCAGAGGATGTCCTTCTCGATTGCGAGGGTTTCGGGAATCTCGATCGACCAGTAGCCCTTTGTCAGTTTGCTCATGTGAACGATCGCTGCCCTGGGCAGGAAAAGACACTTCAGCGGCCGACTCGGGTGTCTGATGTAGATCGCTTCTGGTGTGTCGCGGCTGGTGAGCCGGATCGCCTCGAAGGTGGTGGTCAATGTCATTTGATTCTCCGCGTATGTGTTGATCACCTTATTAGTGAGACTATTCCGGCGCAAGTGATAATAGTGCTTGCTAATGATCACCTCTAGGGATACTTTCTTAGTATCGAATCGCTGATGAAGGAGAACCAAGCGATGAAGACTCTGATGCTTAGCCTGTCGCTGTTGGCCACTTCGGCCAGTGCCGATGGCCTTCTGGAAAAGGGGCTGACCGATCCCGAGGTGATGAAGCCTCGCAGCGATTGGGGCGGCCCTTACGTCGGCCTCAGCTACGGCAGGATGAATTCCCTGGGCAGCAGAACCGAATACAGCGAGCAGTGCTTCAAGTTCGATGACATCGCGGGCAAGCGGTTCAGCGACGATCCCGTGGACTGTGCGACCTATGTCCCGCCCGAGGGCTACTCGGTGGAGCGGGTGCAGGTGCCGGGCGAGACGGTGACGACCGAGACCAGCAAGGACCACGTTGGCGCGTTTCTCGGCTATCGCCATGACTTCGGCAGGATCGTCGGTGGCATTGAGGCAGGCGTCCTCGGTGACCTGAAATCTCTGGAAGCTCAGGGCGGCGTGGACCTCGGCAACGTGCTGGTCTACGGCCTCGCCGGGGTCGGGGATGCTGACGGCACCAGCGGCATGATCTACGGAGCCGGGGCCGACCTGAAGCTGGGCAAGCGTCTCCTGCTGGGTATCAAGCACACGACCGGCGACTTCCACGACAGCACCTCGCTGCGGGTCGGCATCCGCTTCTGACCTTCGGGTCGGCCCAACTGCGGCGACCAGCGTTGATTTTGGTGTCCGGCCCATCAATCGAGCGGGCCGACATCCAAAGTTAACCAGACCCAAGGAGACCTGACATGGAACTTCAAAACGCCCTCAACCGCGCCGTTCTCGGCGTCGTCGAGCAAGGTCAGCTTGCCATCGACCCCTCCGGCGGCTGCTCCTACCGAGTGAAAAGCAACGGCCATCGCTGCGCCATCGGCCAGCTTCTCGACGACGACCAACTCACCAGAATCGAAAAGCTCAGCATCAACTACTCCCCCCTCCCCGACCTCGACGCGGAGATTGTGAAATGACCCGCCTGATCGTTTCCACCGCCTGCCTTCTGGCCGCGTCCGTGGCCGTCTCGACCGAGGAAACCTACTACTATCTCTGCGGCGTTGCCATCCAGCCGCACCCGGTCAAGGGCGTGGTCCTGCTCGCCACCGACGGCCACCGCATGATGGTCGTCCACGACGAACACGGCTACACGCCGCGCGACTGCATCCTGTCGATGGACTGGAAGGCCAAGGGCTTGAAGGTTCCGAAAAAGGAAATCGGCCAGCGCGTCCTGTCGATCGACATCGGAGAGAAGACCAGGCCCGGCAACCAGCCGGCCGAGATCCGCGGCATGTGCAGCCCCGACGGCGCTGATCGCTGGGACGAAGGCACGCTCTCCGACACGATCATGGTTCAGGAGGTCGACGGCACCTTCCCTGAGTGGCAGCGCGTCATCCCGTGGCGGGCCATCGGCCTCAAGCAGTCGGCCCCTGTCGATCTTTGCTTCAACCCGCGCTACTTCGCGGACTTCGCCCCGGCCTTCTCGATCCTCTCTGACACCGACCGTCCCGTTCTCGACATCACGGCTTACAAGCAAGACGCTCCGATGATCGTCACCCACGCCTATGTCCCGAACGCTTTCGGCATTCTCATGCCGGCACGGGGCGAGAAGAAGGATCTCCCATTCATCGAGCCCTGGCGCGCGGAGTTTGCTCCGAAGCGGAGGCGTTGAAATGACCATCACCGCAGAACAGGCGGCGAAGCTGCTGGAAGGCACGACGCCGGGGCCTTGGGTGGTATTCATTGATGACAGCGGCGGGCAATGGACTGGCTGGCCTCTGTCGATTGAAGCAGTCAGCATCACAGACAAGACGGTTGTTCGCCCGGGAGGACAGTGGCCGTATAAGTGGGATGCTCACACCAGCCAAAATGAAACCGTTGCCAACGCCCACCTGATCGTGGTGAAACACGCAGACGAGCCAATGGAGGCCGCGCTAGTGGCCCGTGCCGCCCTAGCCGACAGGATCGAGAAGGAGCGTCCCGAATGACCCGCGCCGAAATCCGCATCGCCGATGCGAAGAAGCGCGCCAAGGTTGCCGAGGCCGCCCTATCTCGCGCGTATGAGCGCAAGCTCGCCGCCTACCGCGCCGCCGCCAACAGGACTAATCCGGCGATATGGGCTGCTAAGCGCCGGGTGCAGGAGGCCCGGCAGGCGGTTGCCGTGGCCGAACTGGCCGCACTCGGCATCACGCCCATGAGGACCATCATCCTCTGGCATCCCAAGGGCTACACGTCGCCTCTCGCGCGGAACCGCTATGTGGTCCGGGTGACGCCAGAGGGCTGGAAGCGGCTCGTGCCGGTCGGGAAGAATGGCCGCGTCCTCAAGGGGCGCGTCGAGCAAAACGCACCGTATTCGTGGGATCGGCTGACCGTGACGGATCAGGAGTTGACGGAGATGAACACATGACCACCACCTGCCCCGAGTGCAGCGGCGCCGGCATCGTGGAGATTGTCTGGAGCGGGGTCAGCCCGAACGCAGCCGACGCGGCCGAGTGCCTGTTTTGCCAGGGCGCAGGCGCCGTCAGCAAGACACAAGCCCTGCGCTACCAGATCGGTCGCGAGATGCGCCGGGACCGCGTGGCGCGGGGGGTGAGCCTGCAAGAGGAGGCTCGGCGGCTGGGTATCACGCCGCGCGAGTTGAGCGATAGGGAATGGGGGCGGACATGACACCGGAACAGCGCGCGAATCTCGAGGAGATCGACAATGGCTGACATGACCCTTGCCGAAGCCATCGCGGAAGTGAAGCCGCACAGTAACTGGAATGGCGCACACTTTCTGCCAACGCTATTCCGGACCGAAATCCGTGACGCCATCGCCACCATCCTCAACGCCGCCCTGTCCGGCGACCTCATCCCCCGCGCCGACGCTCTGGCCGAGTTGCAGCGCCTGCGGGAGGCCGTCGCGCAGAGCGACCATGGTGTCGCGGAGTGGGCAGAGGTTTCGCAGACCAACTATCAGCGGGCCAAGGCCGCCGAAGCCGAGCGTGACGCGGCGCTGGCACGGGTGGAGAAGATGCGCCATCAGATCAACGAAGCGACCGAACAGGATTTCATCTGGGGCGCACTGGACAACGTGCACGACGCCGAAACCACGCTGGACGATTACGCGGCAGCAGTTTCGCGGGCGATCCGTGCCGCGCTGGGCGAGGACGCGCGCCATGCTTAACCTCGGGACGACAACGCAACGCGCAAATAAGCCGCACCGCTGTGAAAACTGCGGGGGCCGCATTGCGCCCGGCGAAATCTACGTTCGCGCCCGCATCGTTGATGGCGGTGATGCTTGGGTCTGGAAGTCGCACACTCATTGCCAGCGCGCGTCTGCGATCCTCTTTGCCGCAGGCATCGAAGGCGAGGACGGGTGCCTGCCACGCGTGCTGGATTGCGACGCAGACGACCGTGCGCTGGTCGCTGAGAAGGACCCTGAATGCGCGGCGGCGGTCTGGGCCGAGGACGCGCGCCATGGGTGAACTGATGCCTGACCCCGACACCTCCGCCTTGCTGACCCTCGTGCTGCTCATGGCGGTGGAGGTGATCGGAATCGCCATCTGGGGCCTCATGAAAGGAGAGACGGAATGAGCGATGCTCTTGTGGAACGGCTGGAGTCCACCAGTGCGGCCCGCGCCAAGGCTACGGCGCGCGACGACCCGGCAAACTATCTGCTGGTCGTGGCGCGCCTGTCGCATGAGGATGCGTCACTGATGGCCGAAGCCGCCGCAAGGAACCGGGTCGGCCAGAATATCAGGTTTTTTCGATCTTCCCAGGCGGTGAAGATTGCCACGCGCGGATCAAGCCCGGCGACCACGGTGATCAACGTACCTTCTCTGGCTGACCGGACTGATCGCGTTTTTCGTCGTCGCTATCTGGTCCCGAACTCTACTAGGAGGATCTATGGTGATCCCTATCGGCTTTCTCATCGTTGCCCTGATCTGCTCTGTTGAAATGATCCATCGGCGAGAGAAAGTGCACTACTTCATCGGGACATGTGTGTCGGTCACGCTTGCAGTGGTACTTAGTCCCTAACGAATCCTTGTGTGGCCTAGAGCCTTCTGGCACAAGATGTGCGTTAAATCACCCGAATAGTGAGGCATCATATGTCAAGTTTTCCCGCGCTGATCGCGGAGCAGATCTGGGACGCGAAGTATCGGTTCAAGGAGCCAGATGGCACGCCGATCGACGTGACGGTCGAAGACACCTGGCGGCGCATCGCCAAGGCGCTCGCATCGGCCGAGAAGCCCGAGGATCAGGCGCACTTCGAGGATAAGTTCTACAAGGCCCTCGAAGGCTTCAAGTTCCTCCCGGCCGGGCGGATCATCTCGGGTGCCGGGACCGGGCGGCGCGTCACGATGCTCAACTGTTACGTCTTGGGCACCATCCCCGACAGCATGGAGGGGATATTCGACGCGCTCAAGGATGCGGCGTTGACCATGCAGCAGGGCGGCGGGATCGGGCACGACTTCTCGACCATTCGGCCGAAGGGGACGCTGGTGAAGGGAGTCGGTTCCGACGCTTCGGGGCCGCTCACCTTCATGGACTGCTGGGACTCGATGTGCCGCACCGTGATGTCGGCCGGTTCGCGACGTGGCGCCATGATGGCGACGATGCGCTGCGATCATCCGGACATCGAAGCTTTCATCGAGGCGAAGCAGGATCCGGCGCGCCTTCGGATGTTCAACATGTCTGTCCTGGTCACCGACGCCTTCATGCAGGCCGTCAAGGACGATGCAGATTGGCGGCTGCACTTCGAGAAGCGTGCCGGAGAGACGCTGCTTGAGCGGACGGTGCGCGCCCGGGATCTCTGGGACAAGATCATGAAGGCGACCTATGACTACGCCGAGCCGGGCGTGATCTTCATTGATCGCATCAACGCGATGAACCCGCTGAACTACTGCGAGACGATCGCCGCGACTAATCCTTCAATGCCAGCAGGAACGATGATCCACACCAAAGACGGCATATTCCCAATCGAGAGCCTCGAAGGCAAAGAGTTCTTCGTTAAATCTCTTGACGGAAGATGGGCGCCAGCAAAGTGCTTCCTGTCCAGCGAATCCGCTGAAGTTTTGGAGATAGATTTCGGAGGCGGTAAGACTGTTCGATCCACAAAGGAACATCGCTGGCCGGTGCAGGTCAATGGTCGTTATCTGAAGTCCTACGCTTCTGATCTGCGCGATGGCGATCGCATTCCGCTTAACCGCAATGAGCGGTTGGGCATGACGAATCGCCCAGATCTTACATACCAAGACGGCCTGGTCGCAGGCATCGTCTTCGGAGATGGTTCATACAACGTCAGGTCTGACGATGGTCGGGCTTACATGTCGGTTCATTGTAATAAATTGGACACCGATCTGCAGGGCATTGTCGCAGAGTACTTCAATGTCGCTCCCAAAGAACAGGCAGACGAAGTTATACTGAATGTCACGAGAGACGCGGTTGTTCGGCAATTTGTCGAAAGGGTCGGCCTGACCTTTGGTGACAAATCATCTCTTCCGGCGACTGTTTGGGTATCGAACGACGATTTCATCGCCGGTTTTGTTGACGGTCTGTTCTCTACCGATGGATGCGTGAATGATGTTTCAGGTGAAAACGCACCTATCACCTTCACCAACAAGAGTTCTGCGCTGTGCCGAGAAGTAGCAGTACTTTTGGCATTTCACGGCATCAACAGCAATCTTCGAGATTCAAAGTCGGAAGCCTTCGGCGGGCTTTACGATAGGTGCGATCTCACTCTCAGTCATGGCAACACCGTTCGCTTCTCCAATCTGTTTCGTTTGTCTTGCGGACGCAAGATGGCGCGTCTAAAGGATCACCTGAAAAGTGAGAAACGAGATCATGTTTCCTCCTCACATCAAGTGGTGAAAAGAACAAAGAGTGTCGGTCATCACAAAGTCTGGGACATCTCTGTGTATCACGATGAACATGTGTTTCCTTCGGAATGGTGTTATACTGGAAATTGCGGCGAGCAGCCCCTCCCGCCCTACGGCGCGTGTCTGCTGGGTTCGATCAACCTGGCGGCGCTGATCAAGCATCCATTCGACAGCGAGACCGCGCACCTCGATTCCAAGGCTCTGAAGGAACTGGTCCGCACTGCCGTGCGGATGCTCGACAACGTGATCGAGGTGACCAATTTCCCACTTCCGCAGCAGGCCGAGGAGTCGAAGAACAAGCGCCGCATCGGCCTCGGCGTGACCGGCGTCGCCGATGCGCTGCTGATGCTGGGCATCACCTATGGTAGCGATGAGGCTGTTGCCTGGGTTGACGCAATCACTCGATCCATCGCCCAAGAAGCCTATCTTGCAAGTGCGGAGTTGGCCGTTGAAAAGGGACCGTTCCCGCTCTTCGACAAGGAGGCATACCTCAACCATCCCTACATTCAGCAGTTCGATGAGGAAGTTCGCCTCGCCATTGCCAAGTATGGCCTCCGCAACTCACACCTGACATCCATCGCGCCGACCGGCACCATCTCGCTCTATGCCGGCAACATCTCCTCGGGCATCGAGCCAGTCTTTGCCTACCACTACACCCGCAAGGTGCTCGAGAAGGACGGCTCGAAGCGCGAGGAGCAGGTTGAGGACTACGCCTATGGGCTGTGGAGTCGCACCATTCGCGTCGACAAGGATCAGCCTCTTCCCGACTACTTCGTCAGCGCGCAGACCCTCCCGCCAGAGGCACACGTCAAGATGCAAGCGGCTGCGCAGAAGTGGGTCGACTCCTCGATCAGCAAGACGGTGAATCTGCCCGAGGACATCTCCTTTGACGACTTCAAGGCGGTCTACCTGATGGCCTACGAGATGGGCTGCAAGGGCTGCACGACCTACCGACCCAACGACGTCACTGGATCCGTGCTGAGTGTGGAGCCGAAGAAGGATGAGACAGCTATTGATGGCGAGTCTGGCGGTTCACTGTCAGAGCCCGACGCCCCGACCCCCACACCTCTCGCCGAGCGGCCTGAACATCTGATGGGCTACACCTACAAGCTGAAGTGGCCGGGTAGCGAGCACGCGATCTACGTCACCATCAACGACGATGAGCATGGCAACCCCTTCGAGGTATTCATCAACTCCAAGGACACCGAGCACTTCTCGTGGATCGTGGCGCTGACGAGAATGATCTCGGCAGTGTTCCGGCGTGGCGGCGATGTTCGGTTCGTTGCCGAGGAACTGAAGGCCGTGTTCGATCCTCGCGGCGGAGCCTGGCTGGGTGGGAAGTACATCCCATCGGTGCTGGCGGCGATCGGTGGCGTCATCGAGCGGCATATGGATGACAAGCGGATGACCGTTCACGTCGGTGGCGTCGCCGAGGACGAAGATCTTCACACTTTCAGTCCGGCAGTGAATGTGCCCAAGTCGAAGCAGTGTCCGAAGTGCAGCAGCTTCAATACAAAGAACGAGGCGGGCTGCTTCCAGTGCCTCGACTGTGGCGACAGCAAGTGCGGTTGATCTGAAGGGAAGGGGCGCTACTCGGCGCCCCTTTCAAACACTACGTCGATGAACGGCTCGCACTGATCCCAGATCGCCTCGGTCTTCTCGGCATCGTGCTCGCGGATCGCCTTCCTGAGTTCATTGATCAGCGCGTACATGCTGGTGAACTTGCGTCGACCATATCTGCGGACAGTCACACCCATCGCGTGTTCTCCTTACGCTCATATATCACTATTAAAGTGATTATAAGACGGAACGCAAGGATTCGTTTTCAAGAAAGACGTAGTGCATGTAGCCGGTCAGATGTTTGACCGTGAGATCGTTCTCATAGGTGAAGTCGGGCGTGACACCCTTCTCGCTCTCATGCTCGATCGGTGCATCCGAGCCGCGCTTGATCAGGAGCACCGAGCCGCCCAAGTCGCGGATCATCTGCGCCTCGTTGTCAAACCGCACGTCGTCCACCACGACGCTGTAACCCTGTGCCAGCACCAGCGCGATCTCACGCCGCGCCAGGCTCATCCAGAAGTCGGGGAAGATGCAGTTGCGGCCCCACTCGGTGCCGAGGCTCTGCATGGCCCAGCGAGGCGTTTTGCCCCCAAGCAGGTCGCAAGGTAGTTCCTTCAGATCACCCTCGATGTGACGGTCGTCGAGCCCGATCACTCGCAGCATGTTCTTCAGCGGATCGGCGAACTTCACCCGCTTCCAGCCGGCGTCAAGCAGCACTTGAGCAGCGGTGCTCTTGCCCGAGCCTTTGCGACCGCAGATGCCCAACAGGGACGGCCCGTTATCCTGCATGGCCTCGATGTCGTCTGCGCTGATCATGCAGCCCTCTCGATGGGATCCAGTGCCCGCAGCACCAGACCCTTCTGCTTGTGGAATGTGACCGCCTGCAGAGCCCGACGCCCGCCATAGCCCATAGACGCGGCGTAGGCGTCAGGCGGGCAGAAGGCACGCAGACTCTCGAAGCGCAGCGGCCCGACGTCCTTCGCCTGATCATGATGGACGTGGCCGGTGAACAGATGCCGGTGCTTCGTCTCGGACCAGAACGGGCATATGTCACTGAGGTAGAGCGCCATCTGCTGCGGCTTGGCCTTGTCGCCGTGGTGAGCGAAGATCGCCGACCGGCCCCATTGCATCATGAACAGATCGCGCGGTTCCTTCTCGACCCTGATGCGTGGCTCATTGCGGTAGCGCTCGTACAGCGCGAACGTGATGATCAGGTGAGCATGAGGATCATGATTGCCCCTGAGTACGCGCACATGCAGCGTGCGGTGCTTCCTGAGCAGGATGTCGACCGCCTCGACGAGGATCCTGATCGCCTCGTCTAGCACCTTGTGGAAGCGCCCGTCGACGTCCAGCTTGTGCTTCGAGGCGGGCGTCTCGGCATTGCTGTCGTCCTGGTGCGTGTAGTCGCCGCCGACGATGAGCAGCGCCGTGTCAGAGGGCGGGACCAGTGCCGTCACCTGGGTAAAGGCGTGACGCATGTCCTGGGCTGCGAGTTTCAGGTCGTAGTCCACGTCGCCCGTCTCGCGGCCCCAAGCCATCATGCCGATGTGTGCGTCCATCAGCGGGTATAGCGTCAGGAGGTCGCTCTTCACTTGGTCTGGCGGCTGGACTGGATCGGCCGGGACGATTCCGTCGAAGACTTCACGGATGTGTTCGAGAGTGCTTTCGCTACAGACCTGTGGTTTTAGCAGCACGGAGAAGCTGGTGCCATCCTCGCTCTTCGTCTTGGCCCAGACAAGCGCGGGTTCGAGAGCCGTGTTGACCGCTGACTTGGCTTCCTCGATCGCGGGGTCACCCTTGGCTTCGCGGTATCGGCGCAAAGTCCGCTCGTTGATACCCAACTCGGCGGCGACGTCTTTCATTGATCGCCCGCTGCGCTGCGCCTCAGCGATCAGTGCGTCTCGACGAGCGCGTTCATCGTCGCTGATTCCCAACTTAAATACCCCTTGTAGTTGTAAGGAAACGATTCCCTACTCACGCTTGTAGGTCAAGGGCGCTCGGTAGTTATGTTGCTGATTTGTCAAGTATTGTTTCCCGGAATCCGCTATTATCAGCGGCGACGCGCCAACGTCTGACCCACGTCAGCGATGAGGATTGCAGGGATCAGCACTTTCGCCATGTCATGAATCATGGGCGGCACGTCGATCACCACGAGGTTCAGGCCAAACCAAGGGTTTAGGATCTGCACCAGGAAGATCGCTGCCCACCAGATGCCATAGGGCACGACGATGAGGTATCGACCGATGGAGGTGGCGCCGAGACGATCCTGCGCCGCGATGCGTGCCATCTCGATCGCTGCGCTGATACGTTCGATGTCGCGGTCCAGCGCCAGTTTGTCGGCGTCGTTCTGTGCGCGCAGCTTCGCCTCATAGGCACGGCGCAGTTGATCGGGTAGCCCGCCTCCGAAGATCAGACTTAAGAGTTTACCGAGCCCCGGCACTCGACTTCACCAACCTGACAATGGCGTTGCGCGCCCGGCTGTAGTGATACCAGGCGATCGTGATGGCGCCGAGCAGGATGCCGGTCGTGGTCTCGACCATCTCGGGGGAGACCAGCATCAGCTTCACGTCTTCGGGGATCCAGCCACCGGCCATGAGACGGCCCGCGAGGATGTAGAGCGCGATGCGGACGTAAACGGTAAGGGCAGGATTCATGATGTCGTTCCTCACGCTCAGCACTTGACGCGCGGATTAAGCCATATCGGTTCGAGGAAAACAACCCGCAAAGTGATTCCGCTCAGCATTTGACGCTCGGCACTTGACAAATCGAAAGTGGCGAATCCGTTTCGCAAGATTCGTTTCACGGCCAACATAGGAGCGCGTCGACGTAAGCCTGCAGTGGGTTCGGCTCCTGGGTCATGGATGGAGTCTTCCTTGGTCTGTCACCTTTCCCCTTCCATTGAGAAGACGGGCGTCTGTTCCGCATCTGCTCAGATCTTGTAGCCCATCGGACGTTGCCAGGCTCATAGTTGCCATCGTTGTTGATGCGGTCGATCGAATGCGCTTTCGAAGGGCGTTCGCCAATCTCCCTGCGGATGTCAGCGGCAAAGGTCGAGTACGAGTTGCGCCAGGGCTCATAAACGGCGATGCCTCGACCGGCGTAGTTTTCGGGCCTTCATAAGTATCGCTGTAGCATCGCTTGAGCATGTTCTCTCTAGCCACCATAAGATAGCCGTCGGTCTCTCCGTGAGTCCTACTGAGTTCGGCTAAGTGCCTGTTCGCACAGGAACGACAGCGAAGATATTGTCCGCGTCGAATGTCGGAACCTCGCTTTACGAACTCGGCGCCACAAGCGCATCTGACGAGCCATCGCGCCAACTGTGTGTTGTCGCTCTCGACCTGGCGCAGAACAACCGCACCGTCTTTTGTGAAACCTTCCATCGGCACTGGCGGAACCACTTCGAACTCCTGTTCTTTGCTGACATTCCAAGGTAGTCAGTGTGCTGATGAACTGAAGAGTTCTTGGCAACTTTCCAAGGTAGTGGTGTTTCTCGGCAACAATCCGGGCACGGCTGCAGTGCCGAGGTAGTGGGATGGGAGTCAGGTACGGCTGCAGTGCCGAGGTAGTGCGCTCAAGCAACGGCGAGGGTCTGAGGTAGTGCGGAAAATTAGACACGGCGAGGTTCCAAGGTAGTGACGGCTAACCCGTTCGGACCTAGCGGCCTGGTGTGCGACTGCAGCGCTCCTGCCTGCCCACACCTTCCCGGAAAAACATATTCACGTCTGCATAGCTTTGAATGTTTGAAGTCTCGCCCGAGGTGCAGCCCTGGTGGCCTGGACGAGGTGCAGCCCTGGTGGCCTGGACGAGGTGCAGCCCTGGTGGCCTGGACGAGGTGCAGCCCTGGTGGCCTGGACGAGGTGCAGCCCTGCTGGCCTGGACGAGGTGCAGCCCTGCTGGCGCGTCCGAGGTGCAGCCCTGGTGGCCTGGACGAGGTGCGGCCCTGCTGGCCTGGACGAGGTGCAGCCCTGCTGGCCTGGACGAGGTGCAGCCCTGCTGGCCTGGACGAGGTGCGGCCCTGCTGGCCTGGACGAGGTGCAGCCCTGCTGGCCTGGACGAGGTGCAGCCCTGCTGGCCTGGACGAGGTGCAGCCCTGCTGGCCTGGACGAGGTGCAGCCCTGCTGGTCCTGCTGGCGATCAGGACGTCAGCCTTGCAATCGCCAATATCAAGCCCGTGAACCCGACAAAGCGAAACCCGCCCAGCTTGCGCAAGCTGGGCGGGTTTACAGGTCGACGGGGGAACGGCAATCTAGTGGCCTAGCCCGTAGCCTATCACCAGGACTCCCCATATCGTGCCGAACATGATCAGCACGCAAAGAAATTCGGCTATCGCCGTGCGGATCCGGCCGCGCATGATCAGGACTCCCCCTTCGGTTCACCGTGGCGATTGTCACGTTCCTTTTCCCGGTCCAGGTGATCAGCGGCCGCGCAAGCAAGATTAGCAAGCGCTTGCTTGTTGGCAATATCCGCGCGCAATTCGCGGGCATATTCCCGCAATGATGCTTGTGCCGATTTGCCAGCCGAAAGGCGAATATCTGTCTGACACGAATCATCATGGCGAATCACGACATAGGCATGCGCGCCAATGATAAACCTAACGGAATGAATATCGGGCATGATCAGGACTCCTCTTGTGCCAGATAGTCGGCACGGGTTGCACCACAAAAGACTCCAAGCGCATACTGATAGGAGTCTTGTTCTTTCCACCGATAAGGCACGACATAATCAGCAGAAGCTTTCCGATTGCGCCAAGCCACGGCGGCAAGCCATGCAATCGCGCGCTTGCTCATGCCGATTCCACCCGCGTCCTGAATGTAGCGCGCTTCACTTTCAAGAGCAGACTTCAATTCGGCACGGGTTGCCGCGCGGATGATGTGAGCGGAGTCGGGCATATACATCCCGCGCAACCCTTGCCAGATAGTGAAATAAGCCATGATCAGTTGACTCCTATTGTTTGACTTTCCATCACTAACCGGCCGCAACCGGTTAGGAATTGAGAGTCATTTCAGGGTGAAAACATTGCCGCGGCCTGCCAAGCGGGCAGGCGAAAGCGTGCCAAACCCGCGACGTGCCAGCATCGCCCCGGCTTCTTCGTAGAAAGGCTCATCGCGAAGCCAGGCGCGGCCGATGCCGGTTTCCGGATCCAGACCGGCACCAATCGTCTTGCAATGGCGGATGATCATAGCGGCCGCACGGCGCAAGGTATAGGCTTTGAAAAGAGGATCCATGATCAGGACTCCTTTCAGAGCCAATCGGCCGCGATATACGCGGCAAAGCCGAGGCCGATTGCCAACAGATGAGGATTGCTCAAGAATTCGTGCCACATGATTCGCCTTCCTTGTGTTGGGCTATGACGTATAGATAACCTAAAAAGTGACCATGCGCAACAGAAATGGCGCGCGGCCGATGTTGCGCGCCACAATCCGTATCGTGTCTAATCGTCCATCCAGGGACCGAACGTTAGGCAGGCGATAGGTATAAGAGCAATTTTCGCCCAGTCGCCAGAGGTCCAGGCGTACGCGATACCTATCGCCGCGATTCCAATCGCGCATATCATACCGTTACATCCTCATAATATGACGCGAACAATTGCGGAAAATGCGGTTTCGATATAGACGCGCATGATCAGGACTCCTTACAGTTCTACATGCACAAAAGGTGCATCGCCGAATTGCACATGATTGCCGAAAAAGGCGAAAACTTCCCGGTAGCGACAAGCGTCTGCCAGCATCTCGCCTAGCGTTCCTGCACATCCGGTATGGGCTGAGTCACCGTCAAGAGTGAGCGTTCCATCTGCAAGCCGGTAGACGTCTACCTGCAGCTCTTCCCTATCCCAGAAACCGACTCCATGACCTTGCCGCGAATAGAGGTAATCCCGCCCGGCTTGCGTCTCGTCGTAGCCCGTCGAATAGGCCAGCGCCAAAAGCGCTTTATTTTCCTCTTGCCAGGTCTCACAATCGGCGCGGATAGCGGCGAGGCTATCCGGATGAATATCCGAATAGCCCACGTCGCCGGGCAAGGAACCGTCCTCAAGCGCTTCCTGGCATTCATCAGAAAGCCATTCATCCGAATTCCGTGTAAGCGACGATTCAGTAAAGAAAAGCGCTTCAATGAAACCCAGGACGAATTCCGACTCTTCCCGCGCGCATTCGTCGCGGCCTCCCATAACAAATTCAGGCATCTCAGGACTCCTCATGCGTGTGCTTTATGGATGTAGGGCCGAACGATTCCAGCATGACGCGCGATAGCGTCGAGCGCTTCCCACATCGCCGATTCGCCGACTCCAGAGACGGACTCGGCGAATGTGAAACCGGCATCGGCAAGAGATTCGGACATTGCGGCGCTTGCTTTGTGGTAGCCGTAGCCGGCAGCTTTACCGCAGCCACGACAGGATGCAGTTTCGCCCGCAGCCGGGAAACCGTGGCGCCAAAGAGAAGCCCATGTGACGCAATAGACGGTCGATGCTGCCGCATAGAAGCGGACGGTGACCACGTCGACTCCATTGTCCAAGTCTATCAAAGTCCATTGCTGATAGAATGAATTTTCCCGCCGATAGCGATCAATCGACTTGGAAGTTTCTCGCGGTTCGAAAGCCACAACGGATTGCTTACGCATTTCGATTCTCCTTCGGTTTAGATGTTGCGGTTTGAGCGACTAATCAGGCAATATTGCCCGACTCATCGAATTCGTATCCGTTAATGCGGATGGATTCGTCGACGTGCTCATCGCTCATGACGTATTCGTATTCTGACCGCAACTGATCATAAATCCAGTCTGCAAAGTCGCGCATGGCTTGCGTGACAATTTCTCCAGCATCGCCGATGTCGCGATAAGGGTTGCCCGAATCTTCCACGTCAACGCTCATGCAGCCGGAATGATAGTAATGCCCGCGATGACTAATGCTGGCGACGAGTCTATAGAAATTCCGCTTTTGCACCTCGGCCAGAGAGTCGGCGATAGCGTGCAGAGTCTTGTCTTTTGGCGCATATTCGCGGATGGCTTTGGCGGATCCTTTCGCATACGAATAAGAGCCTTCAAAGCAAGCGCCATCGCCTTGCGAGTAGAAACCGGACCAATACACGCAAGGCTTTTGGCGAGTCCCGCCACCGTACAAACCGACCGACCGAGTCGAGAATTCGATTCCGAGAATAGCGGCAACCCACTCGGCATACTCAATCACGAATTCCGAGTCGGACATGTACATAGCTTCACTTTCACGCCACCAGGCGCGAGCAACTTCCTTAGCATCGTCCGACAATTCGTCAAATTTGAAAACGATTTTTTCAGTCACTTGGACTCGCGGCATTTCGATTCTCCTTCGGTTTAGATGTTGCGGCTGTAGCGTTAGAGGCTGTAATCGTCAGGGTTCTCGCCGACCGAAACCAAGTATTGACGCAGCGCCACGTCGAAATCGTCGCTCCCGGTGTCGATCCCGTCGCGGTTGCGCCAGAGCCAATCGGCGAACCCCTCGGCGGTGGCGTTGCCACCCCATTCCCAGCCAGCAACCCCGCTGTTGTAGACGGCGGTGTGTGCGTCGCGGCGGGTGGTGAAGGTGAAGTGCATTTCGGTCTCCTCTCTTGTCATGTCGCGGCACCGGCAGGTCGACCGCGATTCGTCATGCTAACATAATCACCTAAAACGTTATCTAGTGTCAAGCGCCAGCAGGGCTGCACCTCGTCCAGGCCAGCAGGGCTGCACCTCGTCCAGGCCAGCAGGGCTGCACCTCGTCCAGGCCAGCAGGGCTGCACCTCGTCCAGGCCAGCAGGGCTGCACCTCGTTCAGGCCAGCAGGGCTGCACCTCGTCCAGGCCAGTATTAATCGGTATTATGTAATGTAACTGTATAACATACGGAGTGCGATATGTATTGGCGGATATAACGGTTTATGGGACCGGATGAACCTAGGCGGACTGATAGCGGTCTAGATGGAACGTCATGAAATGTTGCATATATATGAATGTGTATATGTTTTGCGTGATAGCGGAACCTGGCGGAACCTGGCGGAACCGGGTGGGACCGAGTGGCGCGCTATGGATCCCTCCCTGCTGGAGCGT
>Ga0209066_10000379_pt1 | contig 65807 bp, 65 predicted proteins | sample All_14_2_FD_187198 | JGI IMG/M metagenome (GOLD analysis project Ga0209066, IMG submission 187198) | Freshwater microbial communities in response to fracking from Pennsylvania, USA - Allegheny Zone_MetaG_DW_15 (SPAdes) (version 2) ...
GATTGCTTAGAAGGCAATTGCTCTATCCGCCTGAGCTACTGGCGCGCGTGAGAGGAAAACTGGGTATTGATTGCGGCTCTGAAAGTCAAGCGGAGGCTTGCGGGATTTCAGTTGCCGCCGGGTGGGGAACCTTTTATGAAAGCTGCCCGGGCGGGGAGTGGCGGCGGGCTGCGGGCCGCCAGAGTGTGTTTTTCACTGTTGGAGCCTGTGAGCGGTCATGAAGTTCGTTTCTTTTGCCGGGTTCGAGGAGTATCTCGACGGGCTGGGGCTTTTTTCCATGCAGTTGGGGCTGTCGCGCATGCACGAGGCTCTCGGGCGGCTCGGTCTCGGGCGGCCCGGGCGGCTGGTCGCCCATGTGGTCGGAACCAACGGCAAGGGGTCCACGTCCGGGTTTCTGGAAGCCCTGGCGCGCGGGCACGGGTTGTCGACGGGGCTGTACATCTCCCCGCATCTGGTCGGGGTGCGCGAGCGCATCCGCGTCCGGGGAAGCATGCTGCCCGAGGAGCGCTGGCTCCAGGAGGCAAATGCGGTCATGGATGCCTGCGCGGACGTGGGGCTGACCTATTTCGAGCTGCTGACGGTCATGGCTCTGCGCATTTTCGGCCGCGAAGGGCTCGACCTGGCGGTGCTGGAGGCCGGGCTTGGCGGCACCCATGACGCGACCTGCGCCGTGGACGCCGATCTGGCCGTCATGACGCCGGTGGGCATGGACCACGAGCATGTCCTTGGTCCGACCCTGGCCGACATCGCCCGCGACAAGGCCGGAGCCCTGGGGCTCAGCCCGGCGGTGACGGGTCCGCAGGAGCCTGAGGTGATGGAAATCTTCCGCGCGGCGGGAGCGGGGCGGGATTTTCTGTGCCTGGACGATTGCCGCGTCGAGGGCGGGTTCCGCATCCCCACGGAATCCGGGCCTGTCCTGCTGACCCCGGACCTGCTGCCCGGCCACCCGCCGTACCAGCTCGGCAACGCCGCCCTGGCCCTGCTGGCCTGGAGCCGCCTGGCGCGTAGCGGAGGCTGGCAATTTGACGCGGGTCTGTGTACACAAGTCCTTGGCAGGACGCGTTTTTCCGGGCGATTCCGCCGTCACGGCAACATCCTCGTGGACGGTGCCCACAACCCCATGGGCCTGGCCGCCTTGTGCGATGCCCTGGAAGGGGCGGGGGAGCGTTTCGAGCGCCTCGTGTTCCAGGCCATGCGCGACAAAACCCTGGAGCCGGCCATCCTCGCCAGGCTGCGGGGCCTCGCGGACGAGATCGTCGTCCCGAAGCTCGCCCTTGAGCGGGCCAGCGATCCCGCAGACCTGGCCGCGCTCCTCGGGCCCCGGGCGCGGGTCGCGCCGAACCTGGGCGCGGCCGTGCAGGGGGAGGCGAAGACCCTCGTCTGCGGCTCCCTCTACCTTGTCGGCGCGTACTACGAGCTTCACCCGGAACATCTTGAACCCTAAGGAGATCCCGGTGTCATCACTGTTTCGGCACATCCCCTCGGTGGACCGCTTTCTGCACGAACTGGAGCAGGATCAGAGCCTTGCCGGCCTGCCGCGTCCGCTCCTCAAGGATCTCGTGGGCGAATTTCTGGACCTCTGCCGCGAGGAGATCCGCTCCGGCGCCATCACCGCCGAATCCGACCTGACGCTGCCCGCACTGTGCACCAGGGCCCGCGCCTACGCGCGCTTCGCCTCGCGGCCGCATTTCCGGCGCGTCCTCAACGCCACGGGAGTGGTCATCCACACCAACCTCGGCCGCTCCATCCTGGCCGAGGAGGCCGTGCAGGCCGTGACCCTGGGCTGCCGGCACTACTCGAACCTGGAGCTGGCCCTGGAGACGGGGCAGCGCGGCAGCCGCTATTCCCACGTCGAAAAGCTGCTCTGCCGCCTGACCGGGGCCGAGGCGGGGCTGGTGGTCAACAACAACGCCGCGGCCGTGCTCCTGGTCCTCGACACCCTGGCCAAGGGGCGCGAGGTCGTGGTCTCGCGCGGGCAGCTCGTGGAGATCGGCGGTTCCTTCCGCATCCCCGAGGTCATGAGGAAGAGCGGGGCCGTGCTGCGCGAGGTCGGCGCCACCAACCGCACCCACCTGCGCGACTACGAGGAGGCCATCGGCGACGAAACGGCCATGCTCATGAAGGTCCATACCTCCAACTACCGCATCATCGGCTTCCACAAGGAGGTTGACGCGGCCGACCTTGCGGCCCTGGGCCGCGAGCGCGGCCTGCCGGTCTTCGAGGACCTGGGCAGCGGCAACCTCTTCGATTTTTCGCCCTACGGCTTCATGCCCGAGCCCACCGTGCAGCAGGTATTGAAGAGCGGGGTGGACGTGGTCTCCTTCAGCGGCGACAAGCTCCTGGGCGGACCCCAGGCCGGCATCATCGTCGGCCGCAAGGAGTTCATCGACCGCATCAAGAAGAACCAGCTCAATCGCGCCCTGCGCATCGACAAGATGACCCTGGCCGCCCTGGAGGCGACCCTTCGCCTCTACCTCGACCCGGAGCTGGCGCGGCGCAGGGTGCCGACCCTGGCCATGATCACGGCCGGCCGGGACGAGCTGCTCGGCCGGGCCCGGCGTCTGCGGCGCAGGATGTCCAAAGAATTGGCCGGGCTGGCGACGGTTGGGGTGAAACCCGGATTTTCGCGCGTGGGCGGCGGCTCCTTCCCTGAGCAGGACCTGCCCACCAGCCTGGTGACGGTCGCGCCCGCCGCCATGGACGTGGAGGCACTGCGCCAGGGGCTCCTGGCCACGGACATCCCGGTCATCGGCCGGGTGGAGGACGGGCGCTTCTGCCTCGACCCGCGGACCCTCATGGACGAGGAGTTCCCGCTGGCGGCCGCCGCCGTACGGTCGGTGCTGGCCGCAGATGCGGACTGAAGAATGGCAGGATACGTGACACTGCGCGCCGCATGTCCCATGCGGCGCATCAAGGAGAATACATGACCAAGGTTCCTGTGCGGCCGGAGATGGAGGGCTTCAAGCCCTACTCGCCGGGCCTGAGCATCGACGAGATCAAGAAACGCTACGGGCTGTCGCGGGTCATCAAGATGGCCAGCAACGAGAACCCGTTGGGCACGTCGCCCGTGGTCCAGGCGCGTCTGGCCGCGGCCTCCCCCCTGGCCTTCCGCTACGCCCAGGCCGGTTCCCCGGCCCTGAGCGAGGCCATCGGCGCGCATCTGGGCGTGCCCGCGTCCTGCGTGGTGGCCGGCAACGGGTCCGACGAGATCATCGACTTGCTGCTGCGCGTGGTGGCCCGGCCGGGCATCGACAACGTCGTGGCCTTCAGGCCGTGCTTCAGCATCTACGACGTGCAGTCGCGGCTGTGCGGCCTCGAGTTCCGCCAGGCCGACCTGAACGCCGACTTTTCCTTCCCCTTCGACGCGCTTGTGTCCCTGACGGACGAGAACACGGCCCTGGTCTTCGTGACCAATCCCGACAACCCTTCGGGATACGCCTGTCGGGCCGACGAGCTGGTCGCCCTGGCGGCCAAGCTGCCCCCGCGGGCGCTGCTGGTCGTGGACGAGGCCTACGTCGATTTCGCCGAGCCCCTGGACGAGTTCACCATGCTGCCGCACTTCGGCAAGATCCCGAATCTCGTCATCCTGCGCACCTTCTCCAAGATGTACGGGTTGGCGGGGCTGCGCCTGGGCTACGGCGTCATGCCCGAGTGGCTGGCCGACCTGCTGCTGCGGGTCAAGCTGCCCTTCAGCGTGAACATCCTGGCCGAGCAGGCGGGATTGGCGGCCCTGGAGGACGATATCTTCCTGTCCGAGACCCTGCGCGTTGTGCGCGAGGGGCGGGAACTGCTGACGCGGGAGCTGACGGCCATGGGCTGCACGGTCCGGCCGTCCCAGGCCAACTTCCTGATGTTCGACCCGCCCGTGGACGCGAAGTCCCTGTTCGAGGGGTTGCTGCAGCGCGGGGTCATCATCCGGCCCCTGGCCAGCTACGGCATGCCCGGAAAGCTTCGGGTCAGCATCGGCAACGAGGACGAGAACCGTGAATTTCTGGTCAAAACAGCGGAGGTGCTGCGTGATAACCATCGTCACTCTTGACGGGCCGGCCGGTGTCGGCAAGACCACGCTGGCCACACGGCTGGCCGATCTCCTGGGCATCGCCTACCTGGACACGGGCGCAATGTTCCGCTCCGTGGCCTTCGCCTTCGGGGAGGGCGCCTGGGAGCGGTCCGTGGACCAGCTCGTGCCGGAGCTCAATCGCCTGGATTTCGATCTGGAGGGAGTAGGGAAGAATTCGGAGCTGCTGCTGAACGGCTATCCGCTCTCGCCGCAGATCCGCAGTGAGGAAGTGGGGCTGTGGGCCTCGCACCTCGGCCGCATCCCCGTGGTGCGCGACTTCCTGCGCCGCAACCAGCAGGCCATCGGGCGCATGACGTCATTGGTGGCCGAGGGGCGCGACATGGGCAGCGTGGTCTTCCCCGACGCCAGGCACAAGTTCTTCCTGGACGCGTCCATCGACGTTCGCGCCAAGCGCCGCTTCTCCCAGCTCAAGGCCATGGGCATGGAGGAGGACCTGGAGCGCATCCGCGCCCAGATCCGCATCCGCGACGACCAGGACCGCAACCGCGTGGTGGCGCCCCTCAAACCCGCGCCCGACGCAGTGATGGTCGATACCAGCGCCCTCGACGTGGACCGGGTGCTGGAGAAGATCGTGGCGCACATCAGGGAGAAAGGTCTCTAAGAGGTCGTTTTTTCGCCGGGCTTGTGTGAAAGCGTCAGGAGACCGCTGAGGATCGATTCTGGACTGCGTTGCTCACCGATTTTGAAGGGCTCATGTAGACGACTACACTTCGCCCTTCAAAATCGGCTCACGCCTTGCCACAATCGATCCTCAGCGGTCTCCCTTGATTTCGTCCCAGAGCTTGTCCATTTCTGCCAGACTCATCCGGTCCAACTCCAGGCCGCGTTCGACGGCCAGCTTCTCCATGGCCTCGAACCGGCGCAGGAACTTGGCGTTGGCCACGGACAGGGCCGAGTTGGCCTTGATGCCGCGTCTGCGGCCGTACTCCACCAGCGAAAAGAGATAGTCCCCGAACTCCTCCTCCCTGGCAGCGGCATCATCGCCGGCCAAGGCGGCCTGCAGCTCGGTCCATTCCTCGGCCAGCTTGGCTTCCTGGTCCGCGTCCGTGGGCCAGGTGAAACCGGCGCGGGCGGCCTTGGAGTTGATGCGGTAGGCGCGCAGCAGCGGCGGCAGGCTGGCCGGCAGGGAGGCGAAGACGCCCGGGTCCTTGTCCTTCTCGGCCTTCTCCTGCTTCTTGATCTTCTCCCAGTTGCTGATGACCTCGGCCACGTCGGCGGCCTTCTCGCCGTAGACGTGGGGGTGGCGGCGGATCATCTTGGCCACGTTGTTCGCCAGGGCGGACTGCAGAAAGTCCGGAATCTCCCGGTCCATGCAGCGGCCGATGAAGAGCAGCAGAAAGAGGACGTCGCCCAGTTCCTCGGCGATCTCGGCCGGGTCGTTCTGGCGGATGGCCTCCACCAGCTCGAAGCACTCCTCCACGAGGTAGTCGCACATGCTCTGGGGGGTCTGCTCCTTGTCCCAGGGGCAGCCGTTCGGTCCGGTCAGGGTGTCGATGACCTCGACGATGCGGTCGAAATTATGTTTTTGCACCTGTGTTTCCTTTGATATCCTTCAGTTTTTCCTTGACCTTCCTCTCCCAGTCCAACTGCAGTTCCCGGCTCTTGAGCAGGAACTGGTCGCGCATGTCCTTGGGGAGCGTCTCGGCCAGCATGGTGTTGAACATGTTCACGTAGGGTACCAGCTGCGACTCCGTCAGGATCGTGGCCTTGGAGGGCAGGAAGGCCGTCAGGGCCAGGACGATGATGCTGCACAAGAGCGCCCCCTTGAAGAAGCCAAGGAGGCCGCCGCCGATGCTGTCCAGCCAGCCGAGCATGATGAGCTTCAGGATCTTGCGGATGAGTGCGGCCGTCAGGAAGACCACGGCCACGGTGCCGAGGAAGATGCCGAGGTAGGCCGCCAGGTTGGCCAGGCCGGGGCCTCCCAGGGGCTTTTCGAGCAGGGGCGCGAGTTCGCCGTGGAAGACGTTGGCCAGGACGAAGCCCAGGATCAGGCCCAGGATTGAGGCCACCTCCTTGACCAGGCCGCGGAAGATGCCGCGCAGGCCCAGAAAGCCCAGAATGACGCAAAAGACGATGTCGAGCGTGTTCATGTCCGTCCTCCCCGCTGTGTTGGGCTCGGCTACCACAAAGCATCCCGGGGGGGAAGGGCGGGAGGGGGCGACCTTGACAGTGCCCTGCGCAGCTCTTAAACAATTCTACTTTGGCCCAGCGCACGTTTCGTGCGTCCGCGGGCCCCAAAAACTCGACGAGGTGACAATGTACGATATCAGATTGGTCAAGCTGGTGAACGGCGACATGGTGCTCGGCAAGTGGGACCAGGACAAGGGCCTCATCCAGGACCCGGCCATCCTGCAGACCATCCCCACCCAGCAGGGCGGCGTGCAGATGCTGCTGCTGCCTTTCGGCTACCCCTTCGACCAGAACATTGAGGGCGAGATCGACCAGCGGCACGTCATCTACCAGTACAAGACCGTGCCCGAGGAGCTGAAGACCAAGTATCTCGAGGCGACCACCAACCTGACCCTCTCGGCCCCCGGCGGCCTGCGTAACCTGGGCGGCATGGGCGGCGGCGTGTCCGACTTCAGCAAGTTCCTGAAAAAATAACCCTGGCTCGGGGCTGACGGAAAAGAGGGTGGAGCGGCCACGCATGGCGCGCCACCTTTTTTTCTGCCCATCCCGACCTCCAAGGACCCATGAAGGCTCTGCTTCCCCTCTTTTCGCGGCCCAGCCACTACCTCGGCACCGAGATCAACAGCGTGCATAAGGACCCGGCGACGGTCCGGGCCCACGTGGCCCTGGCATTTCCGGACCTCTACGAGGTGGGCATGTCCTACCTCGGTCAGAAGATCCTCTACGACGTCGTCAACGCCGACGAGCGCTTCTACGCCGAGCGCGTCTTCGCGCCCACCGAGGACGTGGCCGCGGTGCTGCGCGAACACGGCGCGCCCCTGGCCACCCTGGAGAGCGACACGCCCCTGGGCAGCCTGGACGCGGTCATGTTCAGCGTCACTCACGAGCTGTGCTATACCAACATCCTCTACATGCTCGACCTCGCAGGGATCCCCCTGCGCGCGTCCGAGCGCGGCGCGGGGCACCCCCTGGTCGTGGCCGGCGGCGGCTGCACCTTCAACGCCGAGCCCATCGCGGCGTTCATGGACCTCATGGTCCTGGGCGACGGCGAGGAGATTCTGCCGCAGATGCTCGGGGTCATGGCGCAGGCCGGTGAGGAGGGTGTCGACCGGGCCGGGCTGATCCGTCGTCTGTCGGCGCTCCCCGGCGTGTACGTGCCGTCCTATTTCGAGGACGACGGCCGCGGGGCCGTGCGGCCTGTCGCGGGCGGGGCGGCCCGAGTGGAGAAGCGCGTCGTGGCGGACATGAACCGCACGACCTTCCCGACCCGCCAGATCGTACCCTTCGGCAAGCCCGTGCACGACCGCTTTTCCGTGGAGATCGCACGCGGCTGCACGCGCGGCTGCCGCTTCTGCCAGGCGGGCATGATCTACCGCCCGGTGCGCGAGCGCGAGGTGGACGTCCTGGCCTCCATCATCGGCCAGGGCCTCGCCGATACGGGCAGCGAGGAGCTGTCCTTCCTGTCGCTCAGCACCGGCGACTTCAGCGCCCTGGAGGCCCTCTTCCTGTCCTCCTACAGCCACTGCCGCCAGGAGCAGGTATCCATCTCCCTGCCGTCCCTGCGCGTGGGCTCGGTCTCCGAGGACCTCATGCGCCTCATGGGCAAGATCCGCCACACGGGCATGACCCTTGCCCCCGAGGCCGGCACCCAGCGCCTGCGCGACGTCATCAACAAGGGCGTGACCGAGGAGGCCCTTCTCGACCACACCGGCAAGGCCTTCCGCCTGGGCTGGCAGCAGGTCAAACTCTATTTCATGATCGGCCTGCCCACCGAGACGGCCGAGGACTTGGACGGCATCCTGGACCTCTGCCTCAAGGTGGCGGCCAGCGCGGGTCGGGGCGCCAAGCGGCTGCAGATCACGGCCGCGGTCTCGCCCTTCGTGCCCAAGCCGCACACGCCCTTCCAGTGGGAACGGCAGATCACCATGGCCGAGATCGAGGAGCGCCTCGGCTACCTGCGCGGCATCTTCCGGCCCTACCGCAAGCTCAAGCTCAAGTGGCACCACTCGCACATGACCTGGCTCGAAGGCGTCTTCTCCCGCGGCGACAGACGGCTGGCGCCGGCCGTGGAGGGGGCCTACCGCAAGGGGGCTCTCTTCACCAGCTGGTCGGACCACCTGCGCCTGGAGCCCTGGCTCGAAGCCTTTGCCGAGGCCGGCGTGGACGCCGAAAGCTATCTCGCCGCGCGGGACCCGGAACAGCCCCTGCCCTGGGACCACCTGGCCTCGGGCGTGAGCCGTAAATTCCTGCTCACGGAGCGCCGCCGCGCCCTTGACGGCGCGATTACGCCGGACTGCCGTTACGACTCCTGCCGGGCCTGCGGCGTCTGCACCCTGGACGGCCGTCCCTCGGAACTGGCCGGCCAGGCCGCGGACCACGACATCGTGCCGGTCATCAACCGGGCCACCCGCGACCAGGAGGAACCCGGCGAGGTCGAGGAGGCCCCGGCGCCGTCCGTGGACCTGCAGCACAAGGAGCAGCGCTTCCGGCTGTGGTACACCAAGACCGGCCCGGCCATGTACCTGAGCCAGCTGGAGCTGCAGCGCATCTTCGAGCGGGCCTTCAGGCGCGCGCGGCTGCCCCTGGCCTTCAGCGGCGGCTTCCACCCCATACCGCTTTTGTCCTTTGCCCGGGCCCTGCCCGTGGGCGTGGGCAGCGTGTGCGAATGGATGGATTTCTTCGTGCGCGAGCGTCTGGACGTGGCGGGGCTGCCGGCGCTCCTGAACGCGGAACTGCCGCACGGCATGCGCGCCGCGCGCGTGGACGAGCTGCCCTGCCAGCGGCGGGCGCCCATCTCGAACCGCGAGAGGTTTACCCTGTCCTTCGCCCGCGCGGAAGACGGCGAACGGTTCGCGCAGCGCCTTGCGTCGTTCTTGGCGGCGCAGGAGTGGAAGGTGTCCAAGCTGACCAAGAAGGGCGAGCCCGGCGAGGTCGACGTGCGGCCCATGGTCCGAACCGTGGAGAGAACGGATGACGGGTATGTCATTGATTTTGATTGGCAGGCCTTGTACGTCAGCCCGGTGTTCGTGCTGCAGGCCGTGGATGCGGACTTTTCCCTGTTGCAGGGGCGTCTGGTGAAGACGGCGCAGTTCTTCGAGGCGGGGGAATGAGAAAGGGCGAAGCACTCGCTTCGCCCTTCTGGTGGTCTACTTCTTGACCCGTTTCTCCCAGAGCTTCATGTCCTGCATCTTCTTGCGGCGGTCACGAGCCAGGGATTTGGCCACCAGGGACGTGCCCTTCTTGTAGCCCCATTTTTCCCGGTACTCCTCGGGAGTGAGGCCGTGGGTCGCCAGGTGGCGTTTGGTCAGGACCTTGAAGGATTTTTCGCATTCCATGCAGATGATGCTCTTTTCGCGGATGGCCTTCTTGGCGTCATCGGCGGAAGGAGCCTTGACCGGCTCGGGCTGCGTTCCTTCGGCGACATTCTTGATTCCTTCGGTCAACGAACGAACCATGGATGTCAGCTCTTCCTCGGTCATGTTGCGCACACTGGCTTGTGCTTTGACGATTTCGAGGGCCTGCTTGACATAATCTTCCATGTGAAACCTCCAACTATCGCGTATTTGTAAAGAGCAGTATTACAGTCGGTGAATATTTTTGTCAACAATCATTGAGATACGCATTGTTGCGCTGTTTTGACGTATTCATAACCAATTTTCCGCAGATGTTTTCATGATCACCAAGGTACAGGGAGAAGAAAATGGCTATTCCTCAAGATGCTCTGATTGACACGGCTAACGTTTTCCATTTCGAGTTCTGGCTTCGCTATTATTTTATCGAAGAGCGGGACGGGAAACTTTTCATTGCGCTGACCGACGAGCAGCAGAAACAGATGCAGGCCCAGTTTGCGGATTACTGGGAACTCGTGGAGCGCGTGAAAGACCAGCCTCTTTCCCCGGAATTGTCTCAGCAGTCCGTGGTCGAGTTTCTCCAGCTCAACTTGGAGGGCAAGAAATTCCCCGCCAACACCGTGATCAGGGTGCTGGACAGCAAGGAGTTTTCAACGGAGATGTATCTCTTCGATACGTGGGTCAACCTGCATGAGGAGCAGCTCATGCAGAAGATCTACGGTTTCGATTACTGGATGCACGCCTACGGGGAGTGGAAGGAGTCCGACAGGGCCAGGCAGCTGGCGCAGTCCCTCCAGGTCCAGTTGAAGGGTGAACGCGGCGCCATGAACTGATCGTCCCGGTTTTTCGGTACGGGAAAGACAGAAAGCCCCCGAGAGCATGCTCCAGGGGGCTTTCTGTCGTCTGAGCCGGTGGGGGGTTACTGGAAAAGGGCGCCCTGGCTGGCGAAGAAGACTTCAGCCTTGTTGCCGGTCCCTTGGGTGCTCTTTTCGGCAGTCAATTCCATGCGGTAGCCGAAGGAGATGTAGAGGGGGCCCGAAGAGCCGAGGGACTCGGGCGTGAGGTGAAATTCGAAGGGCACGCCCTTGTCGTGATCCAGGGCGGTCGGGAGGTAGAGGCGCAGATCCTTGGCCAGGACCCGGCTGTGATCGTCGGAAAGATAGATCTGCATCCAGAGGTCCTGAACCCAGGTGGCCCACTCCGGGATGGCTCCGGTCACGGGTTTGGCGATGCCCGTGACGATCAGCCTGTTGTTCTCCAGGCGGCTTGAGTAGGTGAACTCCCAGTAGCGCATGGCCAGGGTTTCCTGCTGGCCCAGGGTCCAGGGCTTCTTGTCCAGGTGGACGACGCTCAGGTGCGCGCAGGACGCCACCAGCAGGGTCAGCAGGACAAGGGCCGTCTTCAGGCGAGGGTGCATGCCGGTCTCCGTGGTTTCACGATTGGGGGGTACCCTGGACTATCATTTCGGCCAGGGTCAGATCAACCCGCGGCAAGGAACGAATCTTCCCCGGCCCCACGAACTGCACCTCGAGCTCCATGAGCCGGGTGTAGAGGGCCGTGCGGTCCAGGACGGGAAAGGAATCGGCCGACGCGCAGAGCTCCTGGCTGCGGAAGCAGCCCGGGAAATCGACGCTGCGCCCGTTGGGGTAGCGCAGGCGGTTGGGCACGCCGTGCAGCCTGCAGATCATCAGGCGGTGCATGTACACTCCACAACGGCCGTCGTCGTTCAGGGGACACATGATGTGCGGCCGCTCCCCCCGGGCCAGGGCGTCGCCGGCCTCGCGCACGTAGGCGCGGGCCCTTCTCTCGTATTCGGCCCGGCGTTCGGGCGGCAGCTCGGTCAAGCCTTGCAGGAGGTAGGCCCACTCGATGCGCGTGTGGTGCTGGAAATAGCTGGTGCAGCAGTTGTCGGGGCAGTTGTCGCAGGTCAGGCCCAGAGCGCTGGCGTGCCGGACATAGGCGTCCTGCATGTCGGCATACAGGGCGGCCAGCTTGCGGAAGGCCTGGGCGGGCAGAAGTTTTTTGGTCACGACGGGTTCTCGGTGTTTCCGGATAGGGCTTGGATGATGGCGGCGCAGGTCTGGTCGGGGTCCTGGCCGTCGGTGCGCACCCGCACCTGGGCGTAGCGTGCATACAGGGGGACGCGCTCGTCGTAAAGGTCCCGGATGGTCTGTCCTGGGGCGATGGCCAGCCCCCTTGTGCAGGGGTTGGTCAGCCTGTCGGCTATGTCCTCGAAGGAGGATTCGAGGTAGACGATGCGTCCGAGGGTCTGCAGGTGCTGCATGGCCTCGGCGCTGTAGACCACGCTGCCGCCCGTGGCGATGACGCATTTCTTGAGGAAGGTGCGTCTGATCTGCTCGGCCTCGGCCTGCACGAAGGCGTCGCGGCCGAGATGGTCGCTGATGGCCTGCAGCGGGGCGCCCCACCAGGCCTCCAGGAGCAGGTCCGTGTCCACGAAGGCCCAGCCCAGCTCCCCGGCCAGCCTCTTGCCTACGGTGGATTTGCCGGCCGCGGCCATGCCGATGAGAATGATGTTGTCGTAATCCATGCTCTGATCCGCCAAAAAAATGAAGCCCAAGCGGGGCGCCCGGGCTTCGTCCGAAAACAGGGTGTGCCGGGCTCAACCTCCCAAGTATGCCTTCTTCACGTCGGGGTTGTCCATGAGTTCCCGGGCGTTGCCCGAGGCCACGATGGCCCCCGTGTCGAGCACGTAGCCGCGGTGGGCGAACTGCAGCGCGATGCGCGCGTTCTGCTCGATCAGGAGAAGCGTCATGCCCTGGGAATTGAGTTCCTTCAAGGCCCGGAACATGTCGTACATCAGCAGCGGCGCCAGGCCCATGGACGGCTCGTCGAGCATGATGAAATCGGCCCCGGTCATCAGCGCCCGGCCCACGGCCAGCATCTGCTGCTCGCCGCCGGACAGGGACTCGCTGCGCTGCTTGCGGCGCTCCACCAGGCGCGGGAAGAGTTCGTAGACGCGCTCGTAGTCGCGTTTGACGTTGTCCATGTCCTTGCGGGCGTAGGTGGCCAGGGTCAGGTTCTCCTCGACGGTCAGGTTGCCGAAGATGTGCCGTCCTTCGGGCGCCAGGGCCATGCTCATTTTGGACACGATTTCATGCGGCGGGACCGGGAGCAGGCTCTGGCCCTTGTAGGTGATGTCGCCCTCGACGATCTTGGGGCCCTCGGGCGGGCCCAGGCGGGCGATGGACAGCAGGGTGGTGGTCTTGCCGGCGCCGTTGGCGCCGATGAGGGTCACGATCTCGCCCTTGTCCACGGTGAAGGAGATGCCGTGCAGGGCTTCGGTGTTGCCGTATCTGACTTTGAGATTGGTGACGGAAAGCATCAGATGTTCTCATCTCCCAGGTAGGCCTTGATGACCTCCGGGTTGTTGCGGATTTCCTCCGGCGTGCCCTCGGCGATGGTCGCGCCGAAGTCGATGACCTTGATCCACTGGCACAGGCTCATGACCACGGTCATCTGGTGTTCGATCATCCAGATGGCCAGATCGAACTCCTTGTGGATCCACTCGACCAGCTTGATCAGCTCCACCACGTCGGTGGACGGCAGGCCCGCGGCCGGTTCGTCCAGGAGCAGGAGCTTGGGCTTGATGGACAGGGCGCGGGCGATCTCGACCTTGCGCTGGGTGCCGTAGGGCAGGTTCGGCGGGACCTCGTCGGCCAGGTCGCGCATGCCCATGAACTCCAGGAGTTCCATGGCCTCGTGGTCGATGGCCTTCTCGCGGTCGGCGTAGCGCCGGGTGCGCAGCAGGGAGTCCACGAGGCTGTAGCCGAGGCGGTAGTGCTGGGAGACCTTGATGTTGTCCAGCACGGTCATGTCGTTCCACAGCCGGATGTTCTGGAAGGTCCGGGCCACGCCCAGGGATGTGACCTGGTGGGGCTTCATGCCGCGCGTGTCGACGCCGCCGATTTTGATGGACCCGGACGTGGGCTGGTAGAAGCCGCTGACCAGGTTGAAGACGGTCGTCTTGCCGGCGCCGTTGGGCCCGATGAGGGCGCACATCTCGCGGCCCTCCAGGCGGACGGACAGTTCGTTCACGGCCAGCAGGCCGCCGAAGCGTTGGGTCAGGTCGGTTATTTCGAGCAGGGCCATGTCATTTGAACCTGTAGAAGCGCTTGAGTTTGGGGAAGATGTCCGAAAGCTCGCGGTTGCCCATCAGGCCCTCGGGGCGGAACTGCATGAGGACGATGAGGAGCATGGGGATGGCCACCCATTTGAGCTGCTCCAGGGGCTTCAGGAATTCCAGCAGGATGGTGAAGATGCCCGCCGCCAGGATGGAGCCCGTCAGGGAGCCCATGCCGCCCAGGTAGACCATGACCAGGCACTCCGTGGAGCGCAGGATGGTGAAGGAGGCCGGGTTCACGAAGCCGATGAGGTAGGCGTAGAGGCCGCCCGCCAGCCCGGCCAGGCCCGAGGAGAGCATGAAGGCCACGAGCTTCATGTGGTTGGTGTTGACGCTCATGATTTCGGCCGCGACCTCGTCCTGGTGGATGGCCATGACGCCCTTGCCGTAGGTCGAGTAGACGAAGCGGCGCAGCAGCCAGACCGTCAGGACCACGCCGATGAAGATCCAGACGAGCATCCAGGGCACGGTGAAGCTCTCCTCGATGGCCAGCACGACCTTCTTCATGCCCATGAAGCCTCGGGGACCGCCGACGACCTCGATGTTCTCCAGGGCGCTCTTGACGATGTATCCGGCGGCCAGGGTGATGACGGCCAGATAGTCGCCGCGCGTCTTGAAGGACGGGATGGCGACGAGCAGGCCCACCAGTGCCGCGGCCGCGAAACCCGTGGCCAGGATGAGCGGGAAGGCCAGCGGGGCGAGGCTCATGGGCAGGAGCGCCGGGCCGAAGTGCTCGTCGCCGACGAAGAGGATGACGCCGACGATGGAGGCGGTGTAGGCTCCCACGGCCATGAAGCCGGCGTGGCCGCAGCTGAATTCGCCCATGTAGCCGTTGACCAGGTTCAGGCTGGCGGCCAGGATCATGTAGATGCCCATGGTGCACAGGAAGGTCTGCGCGTACTGGCCGAGGAGGCCGGTCTGCGTCATGGCGACGAGGCCCAGGAGCATGGCGCAGAGCGCCGCTGGTGTGGTGAGGCGTGGACTCATGGTTCAGATCTTCGTGGTTCTGGGCTTGCCGAAGAGCCCGGTTGGTTTCCAGGAGAGAATGCCCAGCAGGATGGTGAAGGAGATCAGGTCGCGCAGCTCGGAGCTGAAGGTCGCGGCCACGGCCACCTCCAGGAAGGCCAGCAGGAACCCGCCGATGAAGGCTCCGCGGATGTCGCCGATGCCGCCGACGACGGCGGCGATGAAGGCCTTCCAGCCCACCAGGGCGCCCATGAACGGGTCGAGGACCGGGAAGTTCATGGCGTAGAGCAGTCCGGCCAGGCCGGCCATGGAGGAGCCCAGGAAAAAGGTGAAGATGATGACGATGTCGAGCGGTATGCCCATCAGCGGCACCGCGAACTTGTCGAAGGACACCGCGCGCATGGCCATGCCGATCTTGGTCCGGGTCACGATCCACTGCAGCAGGCCGAAGACCGCGAAGCTTGTGAAGATGGCGGCCAACTTCAGGCTCGTGACCGTGGCCCCGCCGATCTCGAAGATGGCCCGGGGCACAAGCGTCGGGAAGGACTTGCGGGTGGCGCCGAGCATGGCCAGGTTGCCGTACTCCAGGACGATGCCCATCATCAGGGCCGTGATGACCACGTAGAGGCGGTTGGCTCCCTTCAGGCGCAGGGGGCGGTAGGCCACGCGCTCGATGAAGACGCCCACGCCCGAGGTCAGGAGCATGGTCAGGGGCACGGTCAGGGCGAGCACGATCCAGCCGGACATGCCGGCGTCGAGGACGCCGTATTTGCCCATGAGCGCCGTGGCGCAGAAGAAGGCGATGTAGGCGCCGACCATGAAGATGTCGCCGTGGGCGAAGTTGATGAGCAGGAGCACGCCGTAGACCAGGCAGTACCCGAGCGCGATGAGGGAGTAATAGCTGCCCAGCTGCAGGGCGTTGATGCCCTGTTGGATGAAAGTTTCGAGCATGTTCGGGTCCGGAATCGGTTGGAATGTCTCAAGGCCGGAGGGCGGCGGGCCGCCCTCCGGAAGTCAGCCAGGGTTACGGACAGACGGTCTCGTGGAACGTGAACTCGCCGGCGTCGTTGATCTTGACGATGACGGCGCACTTGGAGGGGTCGCCGCTCTTGCCGTCGTAGCTCATGGTGCCGGTGATGCCTTCGAAGCCGCTCATGGAGGCCAGGGCGGCGCGCAGGGCGTCGCGGTCCTTGGCCAGGTCGCCGGACAGGGCGCCCATCTTCTGGATGGCGGCCAGGGCCATGTTGGTGGCGTCCCAGGTCAGGGCGCCGACGTCATCCGGGATCTGGCCGTACTTGGCGTTGAAGTTGTCGATGAATTCCTTGGTCGCGCCCTTGGCGCCGGCGGCGGCGTAGTGGGTCACGAAGTACTGGCCCTTGCAGTCGTCGCCGCACAGGCCCATGAGTTCGGCGGAGCCCCAGGAGTCGGAGCCGAGGATCGGGCCCTTGAAGCCCAGTTCGCGGGCCTGGCGCACGATGAGCGGCACTTCGTTGTAGTACTGGGGGGTGAAGAGGACGTCGGGTTTGGCCTTGATGATCTTGGTCAGCTGGGCCGAGAAGTCCACGTCCTTGGTGGTGAAGGTTTCGTAGGCCACCACGGCGCCGGCGCCGTGCAGCTCTTCGAAGCTCTTCTTGAAGAATTCGGACAGGCCCTTGGAGTAGTCCTGGGCCACGTCGAAGAGGACGGCGGCGGTCTTGGCCTTCAGCTGGTTGGTGGCGAACTTGGCTGCCACGGGGCCCTGGAAGTCGTCCAGGAAGCAGGCGCGGAAGACGTAGGGGCGGTCCAGGGTGGTCTTGGGGTTGGTGGACCAGGGGGCGAGCATGACGGTCTTGAGGTTGTTGGCCACTTCGCCCGCGGGAACGGCGCGGCCGGAGCCCATGGGGCCGACCATGGCCAGGACCTTCTCGCCTTCGATCAGCTTCAGGGCCGCGTTGACGGCGGACTCGGGCTTGGTCTCGTTGTCCACGTACACGAACTCGAGCTGGTACTTCTTGCCACCGACGTCCAGGCCGCCCTTGGCGTTGACCTGCTCCTTGAGCATTTCGGCGGACTGCTTTGCCATCTCACCCACTTTGGGAATGTCGCCGGTCATCGGGATGTTGAAGCCAAGCTTGATGGTCTCGGCCCCCGCGGCCGCAGTAAAGAGCAGCACGCATACCAGGGTCAGGAAAACACGAGCAAATTTCTTCACAAACAACCTCCATGAGTAAGTGTTACAAAGTGACGGTTTTCTAAATGAGAAAACCAAAAAAAGAAAGGTATTTGAGGGGAGTGCACCCTGTTTTGTAAGAAGTCGCGGCGCGGCGCAAAGAAGCGCGTGATTCTAGCCCCTTAGATGCGGTTTGATTGTGCAATCATCGTGCCTTCTCCGGCCGGGTGGGGTTGGCGAATTTTCGACGAAGTTCGGAGTCGTTGCGCTGCGTAAATTCGCTCCGAACCTGCGTTCGTGGTGAATTGATTGCGACGCGGCTTCGAATTTCGAAATTGTCAAAGCCTCGCGGTTCGTGCGGTCTATGTTTAACAATTTTGTATAATATGCCGGCGGCGGCGGGGGAAGAAACCCTTGCCAAAGGGCAGGTGGGAACTTACAAACCATGGTCCTGTTCAACGAATGAGGGGAGGGCCAGGCCATGACCGACAAGGTGCTGCGGATCATCACGACCCACGCGGAGGACGGAGCCGCACTGCGCACGGCGTTTTTCGCCGCCCACGCCCCGCAGGTCGCCGAGGCTGCCCGGGCCATGGCCCTGTGTCTCACGGGCGGGGGGAAGATCCTTTTCTGCGGCAACGGCGGCAGCGCGGCCGACGCCCAGCATTTCGCGGCCGAGTTGGTCAACCGCTTCATGATGGAGCGCCCGCCCCTGCCGGCCATCGCCCTGACCACGGACTCCTCGGCCCTGACGGCCATCGGCAACGACTATTCGTTCGAGCAGATCTTCAGCAAGCAGGTCCGCGCATTGGGGCGGCCGGGCGACGTGCTGGTCGGCATCTCCACTTCTGGCAAAAGCGCCAACGTCAACGAGGCCCTGCGCCTGGGAATGGAGAACGGCTTGGTCACCGTGGGCCTGGGCGGGGGCGACGGCGGGGAGATGACGCGGCACTGCCATCACGCCCTCGTCGTCCCGGACACCAGGACGCCCCTCGTCCAGGAGATCCACGCGGCCATCGGCCACCTGCTCTGCGGCCTGATCGACTACTATCTTTTCGAGGCGGTTGCCGAGCTCGAACCGTTTTTGGGCTCGGAACAACCGTAAAGGAGGACATATGCCCATCTTCGAATACGTCTGCAACGCCTGCCACAAGGAGTTCGAGGAGATCGTCCTCGGCGGCGAACAGCCCGTGTGCCCGGCGTGCGGCTCCGCGGACACGGTCAAACTCATGTCCCGGGGCGTGTTCCGCACCGGAGGCCCCATCGTCGCCGGCTCGCCCAGCGCGAGCGCCATCACCACCAGGGGCAAGAGCGGCTGCGGTTCCTGCAGCGGCGGCAACTGCTCCAGCTGCGGTTAACTTCCAAGGATCATTGATGAAGAAAATTCGCATCGCCACCCGCGGGAGCAAGCTCGCCCTGTGGCAGGCGCACCACATTTCGGGCCTCCTCCAGGCCCAGTACCCCGGCATCGACGTCGAGCTGAACATCATCAAGACCAAGGGCGACAAGATTCTCGACGTTCCCCTGGCCAAGATCGGCGGCAAGGGATTGTTCGTGAAGGAGATCGAGGAGGCGCTCTTGGCCGGTGAGGCCGACATCGCCGTGCACTCCATGAAGGACGTGCCCGCCGAACTGCCCGAGGGGCTCAAGCTCGGCATCATCCCCGAGCGCGAGGCTCCCACGGACTGCTTTCTGAGCGCGACGTACCCCGACATCGTCTCCCTGCCGGCCGGGGCCCGCGTCGGGACCAGCAGCCTGCGTCGTCAGACCCAGCTCATGGGCCTGCGCCGGGACCTGTGCATCGTCTCCCTGCGCGGCAACCTGGACACCCGCGTGGGCAAGCTCATGGCTGGCGAGTTCGACGCCATCATCGTGGCCATGGCCGGACTCAATCGCCTGGGCCTCGGCGCGCCGCACATGCAGGAACTGGCCCCGCCGACCTTCTTCCCGGCAGTGGCCCAGGGAGCCTTGGGCATCGAGTTTCGTACCGACCGGCCCGAGCTGGACGAGCTGCTGGCCTTCCTCGACCACGCGCCCACGAGAGCCTGCGTCGAGGCCGAGCGGTCCTTCCTTTTCGGTCTGGACGGCGGCTGTCAGGTGCCCATCGCCGGCTTCGCCACCCTGTCCGGGTCGACCCTGACCATGACGGGCCTGGTGGCCGACCTGTGCGGCGAGCGGGTCATCCGTCAGGAAGCCTCGGGACCGGCCGTCGAAGCCGTCGCCCTGGGCGCCGGTGTGGCCCGGGCGGTTCTGGAGTGCGGCGGGCAGGAGATTTTGGACGAGGTCTACACGAGCGGCGCGGCCGTCTGAGCCGGGATGCTCGCGACGTGAAAGGGCAGGCGGTTTTCCGCCCGCCCTTTTTCAATTTCCGGGGTTGACCCCGGCCGAGGCGAACGTGGCCATTTCGTTGTAGATGTTGGCCGCGCAGCGCAGGATGAAGACGGCCATGGCCGCGCCCGTGCCTTCGCCCAGACGCATGCCCAGGTTGAGCAGCGGGGCGGCTCCGAGGCCGTCCATGACCGCGGCGAAGCCCGGTTCGGCCGAGGCGTGGGCGAAGAAGGCGTACTCGGCCACGACGGGGTGGATGGCCCGGGCCGCGGCAAAGGCGCTGGACGAGATGAAGCCGTCGATGACGATCGCCATGCCCAGGCTCGCCCCGCCCAGGATCATCCCGGCCAGGGTGGCGATCTCAAAGCCCCCCAGACAGGCCAGGATGTCAATGGGGTCGCCCGTAGCCACGACCGGCGCGTGCAGGGCCAGAGCCCGTTCGATGACGCGGGTCTTATGGCGGATTCCTTCGGCGTTCAGGCCGGTGCCGGGGCCGGTGATGGCCTCGGGTTCCAGGCCCAGGTAGGCGCAGAACAGGGCCGTGGCCGGCGTGGTGTTGGCGATGCCCATCTCGCCCGTGCACAGGGTTTTCATGCCGTCTTCCCGCGCCGCAAGGGCCAGGCGCACCCCGTTTTCCAGGGCCGTCAGGCATTCCTGGCGCGTCATGGCCGGGCCGGTCGTGAAATCGTTGGTGCCGGGGGCAACCTTGCATTGCACCAGGGCCGGGTGCTCGGGGAAGGGGCCGCCCAGGCAGCCGGCGTCCACGACCTTGAGGTCCACGCCGGCCGTGCGGGTCAGGACATTGATGGCCGCGCCGTTGTGCACGAAGTTTTCGACCATCTGCCGCGTGACGTCCTGAGGAAAGAGGCTCACGCCCTGCGCCGCCACGCCGTGGTCGCCGGCGCAGGTGTAGACGCGGGCGGGGTCCACGCTAGGCGCTTCGCCTTCGGCCAGGGCCACCAGGCGGCAGGCGATGCGTTCCAGGGTGCCGAGGCTCCCTTTGGGTTTGGTCTGCGAGTCGAGATGGGCCTGGGCCTGATCGAAATATGTCGGGTCGAGGGGGTTGATGCGGTCGAGGGCGGACTGGAGAATGGACATGAAGCCTCCGGAATGTCACGATTTTTTGATGATTGCGAGTTCAACGGCTACAGGATGGAGGGCTGGATGACAAGGGACGATTTCCAGGGAAGAGGACGGCAACCGTTGCTGGTCAGCGCCTGTTTGCTTGGCGTGTACTGCCGCTACGACGGGCGCATGGAGACCGACGGGCGCGTCGCGGACCTGGCTTCGCGCTTCACGCTCATCCCCGTCTGTCCCGAACAGCTCGGCGGGTTGCCCACTCCCCGCGATGCCGTGGAACTGAGCGGGGACAAGGCCCTGACCCGCAGCGGCGCCGACGTGACCGAGGCCTTTTGCCGCGGCGTGGAGCAGGTCCTGCGCATAGCCGGCCTGACCGGCGCCCGGGCTGCGGTGCTGCAGCCGCGTTCGCCAAGCTGCGGCATCGGCGTGATCTACGACGGCACGTTTTCCGGCGTCCGCATCGAGGGCCACGGCATGCTGGCCGGGCGGCTGGCGGAAGACGGGTTTCTCCTGTTCACCCCCGACGGGATCGATGCGCTTGCCTGAGGCCTCTTTTCATTTTCCCGCAAAAGACTATAGAAGGAAATGAGCTTCCGCCATGGCGGGACGGGAGGCAAAGATGGCAAGCGGTTCGCAGAACAGGCGCGCATTTACGCGCCAGCGCAAGGAAAACAGCGTCAGGTACAGCCGGCTGGACAGCGACGAGTACCTCGACGCGAGACTCATCGACCTGGGCGAGGGCGGCCTGTGCATGGAAACCCGCTCTCCGCTGCGTACGGGTGAGATTATATACCTTCAGCTCCTGAACCTTCACCCTGAAAAATCGGGGCTGGCCGCACACCGGAGCTTTCAGGGCCGCGTGCGCTGGACCAGGGATCTGGGGTGCACCGACAAGACGCGCTACGGGATCGGCGTGCAGTACACCCGCCCCGTCTCGCGTCCATGACACACGCAGGAAGGATCATGTCGACATTCGAACAGGAACTCGAGAGCAGCGCTGAACTGCTGAAATGCGGAAAAATATCCAAGGAACAGGGACGGGCCCATGCGCGGTCCCTGGCCTGGTTTCGGGCGCATGCCGCACAGCTGGACGAAGCCGGCTGGACCGTGCCCGAACTCTACCGCGTCGGAACACTGTCCTTCCCCTATTCGGAATGGGGGCCCGGCTGGCTGACACTTTGGAACAACGAAAAATGCGAACCCCGGCTGGGTGCCCGGGGTTCCATAGAGTTCGTCCTGCACGAGGCCGGCGGTGACGTCGTCCAGACGTGCCGGCTCGAAAAGTCCTTCCTGTCCTGACTACTGCCCCGCCTCGGCGGGATCGCCAGACGTGGCGTTTCCGCCGCTTTCCGGCCACGGTTGGCGCGAGCGCTCCTCCACGGCTTCCGCGACCCTGGCCAGAAGTTCTCCCGCCTTGCCCGTGGCCCCGACCCATTGGGGGTTTTCTTCGCCGCGGCGGTATATCCATTGCGCCAGATAGATGAGTTCCGAAGCGTCCAGCCCCTGGGGGTCGGCCGCGCTGACGATGGCCTGCAGCAGACGCTGACGCGAGATCTCGCGCGTCTGGATCGTGGTCTTGATGCGCGCGCCGGCCTCGTCGCGGGCCGCGGGCGACGCCTTGTCGCCCTGCAGGTTCCAGAAGGCCAGATGGGCCTGGCCGACGTTGTCGATGTCCTGAAGATACTTGGCCACAAGCGGCTTGACCGTGTCCGTCCTGGCCAGGACGGACACGGTCCGACCCACCGTGCGCAGGCGGGAGGCCAGCAGCGTCAGCATTTCCGCGCGTTGCGCTTCGGTCACGGCCACGCTCTGGCCCGAGGCCAGGGTGTGGGTGGTGGAGCGCAGCGTCTCGTCGAGGCTGTCCAGGAAGAGGGGCGTGTAGGCGGCGTGCAGGAAATCAAGCGTCGGGCCCTGCAACACGTGCCCGAAGATGATTTTGCGCGCGCCCAGCGTGTCGGCCGGGTCCACGTTCAGGCCCGGGAAATCGACGCCGTAGCGGATGTTTACGGACTTGACGTTGAGGTCGAAGCGCCCCTGGGGCCCTGGGTTCTTTTTGGTGCCGCCAGGGAGGTAGCGGGCGACGAGGTAGGCGCCGACATCCTTGACGAAGTCGTGTCGGACGACCTCGTCCACGGGCGTTTCGGTGGCCGTGGCGTTGGTCGTGGCGTTCGTCTCGACGCTGGCGTTCGTCGCGTTGACGGGCAGCATTGCCGTGGTGTTGGAAGGCTCGGGCGCCTTGCCCGTACTGACCTGCCATCGCTGGGGCGCCACTTCCTTGGCCTCGGGTTTGGGAAAGAGCTGTTCGCGGTTCTGCAGGAACCAGTAGGCTCCGCCGGCCAGGATCAGGATGACGAGAACGATGAGGGCGCGTTTCATGGCCTATCCGCCTTGGTCATGCAGTTGAACATGGATTGGGGCTGTCCGGTCGATTCCATCACGGACCGCCAGTAGTTGGAGAAAATGTTCAGCTTGCGGCGCTTGGACGTGACCAGGTGCAGGGGCAGATGGATGTAGCGGTCCTGGAGCTTGGACACGACCATGCCCGTCTTGCCGGCCATGGCCGCATGCACGGCGTGCTGGCCGAGGAAGCCGCAGTAGATGCGGTCGTTGGAGTTGGCCGGTATGGAACGGATGATGTAGCTCGGGTCGATGTACTTGAGCGTGTACTGAACGTTCAGTTCTCCGAAATATTTTTTGATTTCCCTGCGCAGCACGTCGCAGATGTCGCCGAGGATGGGGTTGCCCGACAGGTCCTGTCCGTTGTCCGCGCGGCACAGGTCCTGGCCGGCGCCCTCGGCCACGACGATGACCGCGTGCTGCCGCTGTTCCAGGCGCTGCTTCAGCTTGGACAGGAATCCGTCGGTCCCGTGCAGTTCGAAAGGGGCCTCGGGTACGAGGACGAAGTTGACCTCCTTCAGGGCCAGGCTGGCCTGGGCCGCGATGAAGCCCGACTCCCGGCCCATGAGCTTGACCATGCCGATGCCGCCGGGCGAGCCCAGGGCCTCGACGTGGGCGCAGCGGATGGCCTCGGTGGCCTTCTCCACGGCCGTGTCGAAGCCGAAGGAGCGGGTCACGAAATTGATGTCGTTGTCGATGGTCTTGGGGATGCCGACCACGCCGATCTTGAGGCCGCGCCGCAGAATCTCCCGGGTGACGATGTCGGCGGCCTTCATGGTTCCGTCGCCGCCGATCATGAACAGGACGGAGATGTTCATGCGCTCCAGGGCGTCGACGATCTCCTCGGGAGGCTGGGGCCCGCGCGACGAGGACAGGACCGTGCCCCCGAACTCGTGGATCTCGGACACGCTCTCGGGCGTGAGTTCCATGATGTCGTGCTTGAATCTGGGGATGAAGCCCTGCAGCCCGTAGCGGATGCCGAAGGTGCCGGACACGTGGTAGTTGTGGTGGGCGCTCATGACGATGGCCCGGATGACGTCGTTGATGCCCGGGCAGAGGCCGCCGCAGGTCACCACGGCGCACTTGGTCTTGGGCGGGTCGAAGTAGATCATCCTCCTGGGGCCCGCCTCCTCGAACTCGCACAGCGCGTCGGTGCTCGATGCGTCCTCGATGACGTCCCCGGACAGGAACATGCGCATCTTGGCCGTGTCGTCGATATGGTGGCAGTAAGGCAGGGGGTTGTCGACCCTGCACGGGCCCAGGCTGGGGATGGTGGTGTCGAAGATGGGCGCGTTGTCCATGGCGTCTCCTTGGGGTGAGTGCGGACGGCCGAAAAAAGCTCCCTGTCTGGTAAGCCAGGGAGCCTCAAAAAACAAGGAGCATGGGATCGCGGGGCAAATCGGCGGGGTCAGGCCTTTTTCAGGGCGGGAACGATGTCCGCCAGGGCCCGGTCCAGGTCCGGGTGCTCGAAGGCGAAGCCCAGGGCCTGCAGGGCTGCCGGGACGCAGCGCTGCCCCGAAAGGAGGATGGTCGCCGCCTCTCCCAGCACCAGCCGCAGGGCAAAGGGAGGGACGTGCAGGAAGGCCGGGCGCTTCAGGGCCCGGGCCAGGGCCGCGGTGAAGCCGGCGTTGGTCACTGCTTCGGGCGAGCAGGCGTTGAAGGCCCTCCGGGCAGCCGGGGTCTCCAGAAGGAAGCTCATGACGCGGACCAGGTCGCGGACGTGAATCCAGGGGAACCACTGCCTGCCGCTGCCGAGGCGGCCTCCCAGGCCCAGGGAGAAGGGCAGGTGCATCTTGGCCAGGGCGCCGCCGTTGCCGAGGACCACGGCGATGCGCGGCGTGACCACGCGGTGCCCGAAGCTCTCGGCGTGCAGGGCCTCGGCCTGCCAGGCCGCGGCCACGTCGGCCAGGAAGCCCGTTCCTCGCGGCGCGTCCTCGGTCAGCACCGCATCCCCGCCGTCGCCGTAGTAGCCCACGGCGTTGGCGCAGAGGAAGGTCTTGCCCGTGGTGCGCGACAGGGCGTCCACGATGTTGCGGGTACTGAGCACCCTCGACTCGAGGATGCTCCTCTTGCCGGCCTCGTTCCAGCGGATCGTGACGGGGGCTCCGGTCAGGTTGACCACCGCGTCGTACCCCGCGACCAGTTCTTGCCACGGACCCGGCGCGGTGGGGTCGGCCTTGAGCACGACAACGGGCGGGGCGAAGCGCGCCTTTCCGGAGCGGGCCGCCACGGTCACCTCATGGCCGCGTTCCGCAAGATGGGGCACGAGGTGCGCCCCCACGAAACCCGTCGCGCCGAAGGCCAGAATCTTCATGGCTGCCCTCCTCGGGGTTACAGTCCGAAATGCTTCTGGATGTAGCCTGACATGACGGCCTGGGCGTTCTCCTGGCACTCGCCGCAGCCCGTGCCGATCTTGGTCATCTCCTGCAGTTCGTGGAAGCTGCGCGCCCCCTCGAGAACGGCGTGCTCGATGTCCTCGTCCGTGACCTGCATGCACTCGCAGACGACCTTGGCGCCCTGGGTCCTGATGCGGTCCTCCATGCCGTTCCTGCGGTAGTAGTCGTCGATGGCGGCCCGCAGGGCCTTGTCGCCGAGCACCGAGCAGTGCACCTTGTTGTCGGGAAGGCCGTCGAGTTCCTTGAGGATGTCCTTGGCCGTGATAGCGTAGGCCTGGTCCAGGGTCATGCCGATGACCATCTCGGACAGGATGGAGGTGCTGGCGATGGCGCTGGCGCAGCCGTACGTGCGCCACTTGCAGTCCGTGATGGTCAGCTTCTCGGGGTCGACCTTGATGTAGACCATCATCTCGTCTCCGCACTTGACGTTGCCCGTCTGCCCGATGCCGTGGAAGTCGGCCTCGTTCTCCTCGCGCAGGATGTTGCGCGGGTTCATGAAGTGGTCCTTGACCTTGTCGGAGTAAGTCCATTTGGCCATTTATCTTCTCCTGTACGCAGTGGACATGGTCCGGATGCGGTCGATGATGGGGGGAAGGTGGTAGAGCATGTACTGCACGTCTTCCATGGTGTTCTCGCGGCCCAGGCTGATGCGCACGGAGCCGTGGGCGTTTTCCACGGGCACTCCCGTGGCCAGGATGACGTGGGACGGGTCCAGGGATCCCGAGGCGCAGGCCGAGCCCGTGGATACGGCTATGCCGGCCAAGTCCAGGTAGAGGAGGATGGACTCGCCCTCGGCGCCGATGAAGGACACGCTCAGCGTCCCCGGCAGGCCGTGCTCGGGATGGCCCATGAAGAGCACGTCGGGGATGGTTTTCTCGATGCCGTCCCGCAGGGCTTTCTTCAGGTGCAGAATACGGCGTTCCTCGGCGTCCATCTCGATGGCGCGCATTTCGACGGCCTTGCCCATGCCGATGATGCCCAGGGAATTCTCCGTTCCGGCTCGGCGGCCGTTCTCCTGATGGCCGCCCAGGATCAGCGGGCAGTAGGGCACGCCCTTCTTGACGTAGAGGGCGCCGACGCCCTTGGGTCCGTATATCTTGTGCGCGGACATGGTCAGGAAGTCCACGTCCAGGTCGCGCACGTCGACGGGGATCTTGCCCACGGCCTGCACGGCGTCGGTGTGGAAGAGGGCACCTGCCTCGTGGGTGATGCGGGCGGCCTCCCGGATGTCCTGGATGGTGCCGATCTCGTTGTTGGCCATCATGATGGAGACCATGCCGACCTTGTCCGTCACGGCCCGGCGCAGGTCGTCGAGGTCGATGCGGCCGAACTTGTCCACGGACAGGTAGTGCACGCCGTGCTGCTTGCGGCCGAGGTGGCGGGCCGTGTTCAGCACGCATGGGTGCTCGATGGCCGTGGTCACCAGGTCGTGCCGGCCGCTCAGGGAGCAGGCGCAGGTCGTGCTGTCGCAGTGCAGCAGGGACAGGACCGTGTTGTTGGCCTCGGACCCGCTGCCGACGAAGAGGACCTCCTCGGGCTTGGCGCCGATGAACGTGCCGACCTGTTCACGCGCCTCCTCGATCCTTTCCCGCGCCTCGCGGCCGAAGGAATGCATGCTGGAAGGGTTGCCGAATATCTCAAGCCCCTCGACCAGAGCCTTCTTGACTTCCGGATGCAGGGGCGTCGTGGCGTTGTTGTCGAAATAGACCGTACGATGTTCCATGGAAAGCTCCTTTGTTCTCGATCAGAACGATCAATCTGTAATGCCTAATCCGGACCTGTCCACCCCGATACGAGGGGAATCATGCCCGGGGATGGATGTTCCGGCGCTCTGCCGGTCTCGTGCCAGAGTCCGTCGTCCCAATCGAAGAGCTGATGTGGGGCGAAGCCGGCCTTGTAGGCCATGCGTTCGCACCCCGGGACGACATACCCCAGATAGTAGTGCTGCAGCCCCAGCCGCGCCGTCTCCCGGATCTCGCGCAGCACGCTGAAGATGCCGAGGCTCAGGCGCGACGCGTCCGGGTCGTAGACGAAGTACACGGAACTCAGCCCGTCGCTGCCGCGATCGAGGTATCCCGCGCCGACGAGGCGGCCGTCCACCTCGTACCGCGAGAGCACCGCCGGGCAGGACGGCGAGTGGAGGCTGGCGGCGAAATCTTCGAAGCTGTGCTCTTGTCCGAAACGGGCCAGCGAATGTCTCTGATACAGGTCAAAAAGCGGGCTTTCGTAGCGCAGAGGGCCGAACGTCACGCGGACATGGGCGCAGCGGCGCAGGACCCGCTCCTGGCTCCGGCTCGGCCGGAAGCGCTCCACGGGCACGCGCAGCGGGATGCAGGCCCTGCAGCCCGGGCAGGCCGGCCGGAAGAAGTTGTGCCCGAACTTGCGCCACCCCCGCGACAGCAGCCAGGTCAGTTCGCGGCAATCCAGGCTGTCGGCGTAGAACGAGGCGTAGACCAGCACCTTGCCCGGCAGGTAGGGGCACGGCATGGGCGGCGTGAGCTCGGGCCGCGTGTACAGGATCACGCCCGCCCCCGCCCCAAAAAAGAACGGCACGCCCGGTCCATCCCGTCCATGCCGTCCAGATCGTCCATTTCGTCCATCGCCTGCAGGTGCTAGCCCGCCACCTTGGCCCACGAGTCGCGCAGGGTCACCGTACGGTTGAAGACCGCCTTGCCCGGCGCGTGGTCGAAGCGGTCGGCGCAGAAGAAGCCCTGGCGCTCGAACTGGAAACGGTCCTCGGGGGCGGCCTCGGTCAGGGACCGCTCGACCTTGCACCCGGTCAGGGTTTCCAGGGAGGCCGGGTTGACCTGATCCAGGAAGTCCGCGTCCTTGCCGGGGAACTCCGCGGTGAAGAGGCGGTCGTAGAGGCGCACCTCAGCCTCGGCGCAGTGCCGGGCGCTGACCCAGTGCAGGGTGCCCTTGACCTTGCGGCCGTCGGGGGCGTCGCCGCCGCGGCTGGCCGGATCGTACGTGCAGAGCACTTCCCTGACCGTGCCGTCGTCGTTTTTGACCACGCCCGTGCAGGTCACCAGATAGGCGCCGCGCAGGCGGACTTCCTTGCCCGGCGCCAGGCGGAAGAACTTGGAGCAGGGGTTCTCCATGAAGTCGCTGTCCTCGATGAAGACCTCGCGGGAGAAGCCGACCTTGCGGCTGCCCATGTCCGGGTTCTTGGGGTGGTTGGCCAGTTCGAAGAATTCCTCCTGACCCTCGGGGTAGTTCTCGATGACCAGGCGTAAGGGCCGCAGCACGGCCATGGCCCGGGGCGCCGTGGCGTCGAGGTTCTCGCGCACGCAGTTCTCGAGCACGCCCATGTCCACGCAGCTGTCCGAGCGGCTGACCCCGATGCGCTCGCAGAAGTCGCGCATGGCCGCGGGCGGGAAGCCCCGACGGCGCAGGCCGGAGATGGTGGGCATGCGCGGGTCGTTCCACCCGGCGACAACGCCGTTCTCGACCAGGGTCTTGAGCTTGCGCTTGCTGGTCACGGTGTAGTTGATGTTCAGGCGGTTGAACTCGTACTGCACCGGGCGGCTGGGTACGTCGAGCTGGTCGAGGATCCAGTCGTAGAGCGGCTTGTGGTCGGCGAACTCCAGGGTGCAGATGGAGTGGGTGATGCGCTCCAGGGAGTCCGACAGGCCGTGGGCGAAGTCGTACATGGGGTAGATGCACCACGCGTTGCCCGTGTTCTGGTGCTCCTGGTGCAGGATGCGGTACAGGGCCGGGTCGCGCATGTTCATGTTCGGCGAGGCCATGTCGATCTTGGCGCGCAGGATGTGCCTCCCCTCGGGGAACTCGCCGGCCCGCATGCGGGCGAAGAGGTCGAGGTTCTCATCCACGGAGCGGTCGCGGTAGGGGCTGTTCTTGCCGTGCTCCGTCAGGGTGCCGCGGTACTCGCGGACCTCTTCGGCCGAAAGGGAGCAGACGTAGGCCTTGCCCTTTTTGATGAGCTCCACGGCGAAGGCGTAGAGGCGCTCGAAGTAGTCCGAGGCGTGGTACAGGTGCTCCCCCCAGTCGAAGCCGAGCCAGCGTACGTCCTCCTTGATGGATGCCACGTAGACCGGGTCCTCCTTGCCGGGGTTGGTGTCGTCGAAGCGCAGATGGCAGCGTCCGCCGTAGTCGCGGGCCAGGCCGAAATTGAGGCAGATGGACTTGGCGTGCCCGATGTGCAGGAAGCCGTTGGGCTCGGGGGGGAAGCGGGTGAAGACCCGGCCCTCGTTCTTGCCGTTTTTGAGGTCCTCTTCGATGATGGCGCGCAGGAAATTGGATGGGGTGGATGGCGTGTCCATGATGGTCCTTCAGTCTGTCGTGGTGGTGCGGGATGTCCCGGGTTCGTGTGCAGCCGCTGTGAATACGGTCAGGGGCATGGGTTGGCAAGCCCTGCCCTGGAGGTGCGCCAAAAGCGCGTCGCGGGTGCTGGGGAAGGCCAGTTTCGGCCAGGGGATGTCCTCGGGGGCGAAGAGGGCCAGGTCTTCGGTCTCCTCGCCGGGGCTTGGCGCGGCCTCGGCCAGGCGGGCGCTGTAGACGACGATGACCGGCGGCCAGCCCGCGTAGGAGAAGACTCCCACCAGCCCGTCGAGCCGGACGTCGAGGTTCACCTCCTCCCGGATCTCGCGCATGGCGGCCTGTTCGACGGGTTCGCCCTCGTCCACGTAGCCGCCGGGCAGGAGCCATTTTTCCGTGTCGTCGGGGCGCTTGCGGCGCATGAGCAGGATCTTGCCCCCGATTTCGAGGATGACGCAGGCCACGACCTTGGGGTCGAAATAGACCACGCCCGAGCACGCGGTGCAGATCAGGCGGTCCGGACCGTCGGAATGGACGCGTCCGGGTTCCAGGGGGGCGCCGCAGGCCGGGCAGAAGCGGTAGCGGTCGTGGCGGATGGGGCCGGTGGTGGGGATCATGCGTAGGTGTCGGTTTTGATCGTGTGATCCTTGAGGGTTTCGCGGGGATGCCCCTTGGGGGTCTTGGCCGGGTATCCGATGCTGATGATGGACTCGACCCGCAGATGGGCCGGGATGTTCAGGATCTCCCGCACGCGGGCCTCTGCGGAGGTGGATTCGTCGCAGGCGCGCATGCGGATCTGCACCCAGCAGCTGCCCAGCCCCAGGCTCTCGCAGGCCAGCTGCAGGATGATGGAAGCGATGGAGCAGTCCTCGACCCAGGTGTCGGCCCTGGTCTCGTCCCCGAGGACGACCACGCCCAGGGCCGCGTCGCGCAGGAAGTGGGCGCCGTGGGGCTTGGCCGCGGCGAGGGCGGCCAGCAGGGTCTTGTCCGTGACGAAGATGAATTCCCAGGGGTCGAGGCCGCGGGACGACGGGGAGCGCAGCACTGCCTCCTTGAGCTGGTCCATGACATCGGCCGGTATGGGCTGCGGCGTGTAGTGGCGGACGCTGCGCCGTCTGCGCAGGATTTCGAGCATGTTTCCCCCTTCGTCGCCCGTCGTGGCGGCGGGTCGGCAGAGTTTCCCGCGCTTCTTGATCAGCGCGGACGCATACCGTATCAAAGCCCTCAGTGGGCGGCAATTGTCTATTCCCGGACCGCCCCGGAGGAATGATGGATGGACTGATTCTCGTCTTGACAGCGCTTGCCGGGTGTCTCATGCCGGTCCAGCCGGCCGTGAACGCGGTCACCGCCGTGTACATGAACAGTCCGTATCTGGCCTCGTTCTTCTCGTTCCTGACGGGCACCGTGGCCCTGGGCCTGCTGTGCCTTGCCATGCGTCTGCCCTGGCCCGGGGCCAGGGTCGTGGCCGATCTGCCGTGGTGGGCCTGGACGGCCGGCGCCATGGGCGCGTTTTTCGTGACCATGACCATCGTCGCCGTGCCGCGTCTGGGAACCATGAGCGTCATGGCCCTGCTCATCGCCGGCCAGATGGCCGCGTCCCTGGTCATGGATCACTACGGGTGGCTGGGCGTCGCGGCCCAGCCCATCTCCCTGGGGAGGATCGCGGGCGCGGTGCTGCTTTTCGCCGGTGTGATCCTCATCCGCAAATTCTAAAGGAGGCGGACCGTGAAAACAGCCCTTTTCGTCTTCAACGGCGACCCCATGTGCTTCATCCACGTGCTGCTGAACGCCCTGGACCTGCAGGCCAGAGGCCACGAGGCGACCATCGTCATGGAGGGGGCTTCCGTGGCCCTGCCGCCGTCTCTGGTCAAGCCCGATCATCCCCTGGCCAGGCTTTTCGCCCAGGTCCGGGAGAAGGGGTTGCTGGCAGGCGCCTGCAAGGCCTGTTCCGTCAAGCTGGGCGTGGCCGCCGAGGTCGAGGCCGTCGGAGTGCCGCTCATCGGCGACATGAGCGGTCACCCGTCCATGGGTTCTTACATGGAGGCGGGATGGCAGGTCATCACTTTCTGAGGAGCCAGGCGATGAGGCTGAGCACGATGCTGACGAGAATTCCGGTGGTCAGCGGGAAGAAGAACTTGAAGCCCGGCCGGTCGATGACGATGTCGCCGGGCAGCCGCCCCAGGGGCAGCTTGCCGATGAACGGCCAGGCCAGCCCCACGGCGAGGATGACGAGTCCGATGAGGATGAGGGTGCGTTGCATGGGTTCCTCCTGTCCGCTCCGTGACAGAGGATGCAAGGCCCTGGCAAGGACCGTGCGGAGGTTTTCGTGATCATCAGGGTCGGATCCATGAACCCGGTCAAGCTCGGGGCCATCCGCGCCGTCATGGAGACGCGCTTCCCCGAAGCCGAATTCGTGCCCGTGAGCGTGGACTCGGGCGTGTCCGTCCAGCCAGTCGGACTGGACGAGACCATGCGCGGGGCCAAGAACAGGGCCCGGGCGGCCTTTGCCGGGTGCGACCTGTCCGTGGCCCTGGAATCGGGCCTGGTGCAGGTGCCGGAAACGGCCACGGGCTATATGAATCTCACGGCCTGCGCCATTTTCGACGGCGCCGATATGTATCTGGGCCTGGGCCCGGCCTTCGAACTGCCGGCCGAGGTCACGCGTCTGGTGGTCGAGGACGGCCTCGAACTGGACCCTGCCGTGCGCCGCGTCGGACTGACGGACAACGACCGCATCGGCTACGCCCAGGGCATCATCGGCATCCTGAGCCGGGGGCGCGTGACGCGCATGGACTACAGCCGCCCGGCCGTGTCCATGGCCCTGGTGCGCATGGGCCTTTAGAATTTTCATTTCGCAACACTTACGACAACGAGGAAAGCATGTCCCGAGCATATCTGGTCTATCGCTGCAAGGAAGGAGAGGTGCTGAAGAAGCCCGAAGCCGTCATCAACCTGTGGGACGAGGACGTGCCCAGGTTCTCCGAGATCCTGGACGAGGCCACTGCCTCCAGGGCGGACAAGGCGCGCAGGCCCGGGGAGTACTGGGAGATCGTGGCCAAGGACCAGGCCGACCCCTATGACTGGGAGAAGGTCGTGGGCCCCATCAAGGGCAAGGAGCACGATCCTCTGGGCGACATGTGGCGGGAAAAGGCCAAGATCGAGAAGCTCATGGCCGAAGGCGCGACCCTGGAGCAGGCCCTGGAAGTCATGACTCCCTTCAGCCATACCTTCCGCTACGAGTCCGAGGCCCCCAACAATCTGATCCCCAGCATGGACGACGTCAAATCCTAGCCCGGACGACGCTCCGGCTTCGCCGCGGAGGACCTCATGCGCTGGCTGTTTCTTCTCCTGGCCTTCATGCCCGTCGCGGGACTGTGCGGCGGGCCGGAGCTGTCTTCTGGGCAGTTCCTCTATGTGCCGGTCTATTCGCACATCTACACCGGCGACAAGGAGCGTCCCTTCAACCTGGCCGTGACCCTTTCCATCCGCAACACCGACCCCCGGTCGAGCCTGCGGCTCACGGCCGTGGACTACTACGACACCGAGGGCCGTCTGGTGCGGAGCTACCTTGACGCGCCCCGGGAACTGGGCCCCCTGGCCTCCATCCGCTACGTCGTGGCGGAGCGGGACGTCGAAGGCGGGTCCGGGGCCAATTTTCTGGTGCGCTGGGAAGCGGCGCAGCCCATCAACGCCCCTGTGGTCGAGTCGGTCATGATCGGGGCACAGTCTGGCCAGGGCATTTCCTTCACCTCGCAGGCCAGGGAAATTCGTTAATTCTTCCAAGCTAAGGAGCTATCATGGAAAATTCGGTGGCGGAACTGGAAGCGTTTCTTGCGGACTGGGAGTCCTGCGACTCCAAGCAGGCCTTTCTCGCCTGCAGGCAGGCTCTTGAATCCATCGAGGGCGTGGTTCTGGATTTCAAGGCCCGGCCGGGCATCACCTATTCCCTGCGCGGCACCCATCCCGCCCAGCAGGGACGCGACCTTTTCGCGCTCATCGACGTCATCGACGACGATCCCGAACAGCGCTGGCTTTCGGTCTGTTTCTACGACGACATGATCACCGACCCCGACGAGCAGGGGGACTGGGTGCCGGGCGGCCTCATGGGCGAGGACGCGCGGTGCTTCAATGTCGACGAGCTCGACGAGGATCTGGTGGCCTACGTGGCCGCGCGCATCCGCGAAGCGGGGGCTGGCGCGACGAAGTAGGAGCTTGGAAGCCGGGTTTGACCCGGCTTTTCGTTTTGACGGGCAGTGCGGAGGAGGCGGTCATGGCAACTATCCTGGCGGCGGACATCGGCGGCACGAACAGCCGCTTCGGGCATTTCGAGGCGGCCCCGGGCAGCGAGGCGGAGCTCGTCGAGTCGCGGAGCTTCCCGACGGCTGCGGTCCGTTCCCTGCCGGAACTGCTGCGGATGCTGGCGGAATCGGGTTTCGGCCTGACGCCCGCGGCCGCGGACCGGATCGTCCTGGCCGTGGCCGGTCCAGTGCTGGACGGGGCCCGCTGCCGGCTGACCAACGCAGAGTGGGGCATCGACCTGGACGACCCGGCCGTGGGGCTGCCCCGCGCCCGCACGGTTCTGATCAACGATTTCGTGGCCCAGGCCCTGGGCTGCGGGACGGCCCACGCGGCGCGGACCGCGCTGGACGTGCAGTCCGGGGATGCTCGGCACTCCAGGGGGCGCCTCGAAGTCACGGCCGCCCTCGGCGCAGGGACGGGCCTCGGGCACTGCGCACTCGTCCCCCTGCCCGGCGGCGGGGTTCTGCCCGTACCCTCCGAAGGAGGACATGCGCCCCTGGCCTTCGTGGACGAGGAGGAATTCGCCTTTCTCGCCTTTCTGAAGAAACGTACGGGACACTCCCACGCCTTCGGGGATGTCGTGGTTTCGGGGTCCGGCCTTTCCAGCCTGCACGAATACCTGACCGGCAGGCGCCTCACTCCGGCCGAAGTCGCCGCAGAGATCGGCCCGGACAGCGAGACGACGCGCTGGTTCGCCCGGTTCTACGCGCGGGCCTGCCGGGCCTACGCGCTGCACGTCCTGGCCTGGGGCGGGCTCTTCCTGTGCGGCGGCCTGGCGGCCAAGAACCCGTTCCTGGTCGACAACGCCGAATTCCTGAGGGAATTCCGGGATTGCCCGGCCTACGGCGCACAGCTCGCCGGGATTCCCGTGCGCCTCGTCACCGCGCCGGACACCGGCCTGCACGGCGCGGCCCGCCACGGTGGGATGCTCCGCGCAGACCAGCTGACATAACCCACGTTTTTGTCGCGTAGCCTGTGACGAAAATGTCGGGCAACCTTTCTTGAATCCCCGGTATTTCAGCAGGATGCATATGGCATGAGGTCTGCTTTGCCCCTCGTAACGAGGAGGCCGCCATGCCGACCATCACCACGCCTTACGGGCCCGTCGAGGCCCTGCCCGGAGCCGAGTTCCACCCGGACGGCTCCGTGCGCTCCTGCATCCCTGCCATCGCCTGCCCCCTGAACACGCCTCTTGGCGTCCTCGTTCCGCAGTTCACGGCCAACACCCAGCGCAAGCGGCAATTGCCGGCCATGCTCTTCCATCCCGGGGGGAGGCTCCGCAACCTGCCGCTGGAAGAGCAGACCGTCGTGCCGACGCCTCTGGGGCCGCTACCCGCCGAGCAGGTCACGTTCCACGAAAGCGGCGCCCTGAAGCGCCTTTTCCCCCTCAACGGGACCTTGAGCGGATTCTGGACCCAGGAGGACGAAGCCGCCCTGGCCGCGTCCATCATTCTGGACACGCCTCTTGGCCCCGTGGAGGCGCCGGTCATCAGCCTGTACTTCTCCGGTGAGGGAAGACTGCGCAGCCTGACCCTGTGGCCCGATCTGACCCTTGAGGTGCCGTGCCCTCTGGGTTCCGTGACGACCCGCATGGGCGTGTCCTTTTACGACAGCGGGGCAATACGCTCGCTGGAGCCCGCCGCACCCACGGTAGTGCCTACCCCCATCGGGCCTCTCACGGCTTTCGACCCGGACGCGGTGGGGGTCAACGGCGATACCAACTCCCTGCGTTTCCGGGAGAACGGGTCCCTGCTGGGCCTTGTCACCACGGCCCACGCCTTCGACGTCGTGCAGGAGAACGGCAGGGTGCGGCGGATCGAGCCGCCCCTGCGGCGCGACCCGTGCGACGGGCAGCGTCTGGAAGTCGGGCCGCTGGCCCTGGAGTTCGCTGGCGGTCGGGTGGCCATCGGCAGGCCCGGGCAGCCCAGAGTTTCCGCCGCGGTCACCGACGTGGCCGCGGTTCCCTTCCACGCGCCGTTGCCCCCAATGCAGCGGCTCTGCACCATGGGTGCGGGCACGTGGTAGGCCAACCCCAACAGAAACGGAGCACACATGAACGTCAATTGTCTGGAAAAAGTGGTCGAATACGCCTCCATGCCCCTGCACGGCACCCTTTCGCGCAAGCTGCGCAAAGGCCTGAAGATCCAGATCAACGAAGGCAGGATCTACGAGAAGGCCGCGTTGTTCCTGGGGTCCGACTTCCTGCGCGTCACGGAAAAGGAGGACGGCCAGACCGTCAACACCTATTACGGCTGGGAGGAGATCGCCTCCATCCGCACCTTCAGTTCTGAACCCGAGGAGTAGGCGTTCAGCCCGCCAGCCTGCGCAGGGCCGAGAGGAAGCGCGAGCGCAGCCTCTCGCCCAGCAGGGCGCGCTTGACGGGCGGAAGTTTCAGGAAGCCGCCGACCAGGGCGCGCATGAACTCCTGGGTGCGGCTTTGGGGGTTGTCGAAGAGGAAGGTCTGGAAAGTGTCGCGCTCCAGGGTCTGGAGCATGACCCGCTCGAAGCTGTCTTCGGGGTGGTGGACCCTGCTCGGGCGGGGATGGAGTTTGAGGGCCCCGGTGGGGCACTTCAGGGCGCAGACGCCGCAGCCGAGGCAGGACGGGTCGATCTGCGCGATCTTTGCGGGCGTCCCGGGCGCTGCCCCGTGCGCCTTCGTGCGCATGGTCGCGAAGGACACGGGGCAGGCCTTGGCGCACAGCCCGCAGCCGATGCACAGGCTCTCGTCCACCACGGCCACGAAGCTCGATGTGACGAGGATGCCCGTGTAGCCCGTGTCGCGCACGCCCTGCAGCAGGTTGCAGCAGCAGCCGCAGCAGTGGCAGATGAACCCGGCGTCGCGCCGCACGTTGTCGGCGGACAGGACCAGCCCCTCGTCGCGGGAGCGGGCCAGGATGTCGCGCATCTGCATCTTGTCGATGGGTTTGGCGAAACCGTTGCGGATGAGAAAGCGCGCCCCCGTGCCCATGGAGGTGCAGGTCTCCATGGGCGTGGGGCAGGGCGCGTGCCCGAGGTGGTGCTTTTCGTGACGGCAGGAGCACAGGCCCAGGGAAAACTCCGTGTGCTCCTCGATCAGGGCCGAGGCCTTCTCGTAGTCGAGGATCTCGACATGCTCGCCCAGGGCCTCCTCGTGGGGCAGGGCGCGCATGACCGAGGTCCGCTGTCCGTCGCCGAAATTGGCGTGCAGGAAATCCTTCTCCCCGAACATGTAGGCTTGGAAGAGCTCTGCCCAGCGCGCCCGGGGCAGGTCCGGGCCCGTGCGCATCATGGTGAACTCGAAGAAGCCGATGACGATGGGGCTGACCATGTAGAGGTATTGGCGGCCGTCCCAGATGTCGATGACCAGTCCCTTGGAGCATAGACCCTCGATCAAGGGGCGCAGGGCGGACTCGGGTTCGCCGAGCATGCGGGCGATGCGCGCGAGGCTGGATGGACGGTAGGGGAGCCGCGAAACGAGCTCCGCCTCGGGCCTGGAATAGAGGGATTCCACCAGTTCCCGGAAGACCGGCGTCCAGGGCGTGCGCACCGGAGCCTGATCCAGGCGGCGGCCCAGTTTGCGGTAGATGTCCTTGCCGACGATGTGTCCCACGTGTCCTCTCCTTGCGACTTCCCTTCGGGGTGCACATCCACTGCTCGGCGGCGAAATGCAAGCCTCTTTGTCGCGCCTGGCGACCTGGGCGTTGACAAGCGCGCCGGAGTGGTTCAGAAATTGGTCCTACCAATTTTAGGGCTCAGGGCCATGTCCCTGAGCCGTCATCAGGGGGAACCATGTTGGAAGTGCTGGCCTTGTATCTTGTCGTGGGCGCCATCGCAGGAGTGCTGGCGGGTCTGCTGGGCATCGGCGGCGGGCTCGTCATCGTGCCCATGCTCGTGTTCTGCATGGAGCTGCAGAACCTTCCCAACGAACTCATCATGCATCTGGCCCTGGGCACCTCCATGGCCAGCATCGTCTTCACCTCGGTCTCGAGCTTCATGGCCCACCATCGGCGCGGCGCGGTGGAGTGGTCCGTGGTCCGGCGCGTCGTGGCCGGCATCCTGGTCGGCACGTTCCTGGGCACCTTCATCGCGGCGGGTCTGAGCACGGCCTGGCTCAAGGGTTTCTTCGTCGTCTTCCTCTACTTCGTCTGCTACCAGATGCTGTCAGGCAAGAAGCCCAAGCCTTCCCGGCAGCTGCCGGGCATGGCCGGGATGTTCGGGGCCGGGAACGTCATCGGCGTGGTGTCGAGCCTGGTGGGCATCGGCGGCGGCACCCTCTCGGTGCCCTTCATGGTCTGGCACAACATCCCCATCCACAGGGCCATCGGCACATCGGCGGCCATCGGCTTCCCCATCGCCGTGGCCGGGACCGTCGGGTACATCACCAACGGCTGGGGCGTGGAGAACCTGCCGCCCTTCTCCCTGGGCTACGTGTCCCTGACGGCCCTGGTGGCCATTGCGGTCATGAGCGTGCTGACGGCGCCCCTGGGAGTGCGCCTGGCCCACAGCCTACCCGTGGACAAGCTGAAGCGTGCCTTCGCCGTGATACTCTTCGTGGTCGGCACCAAGATGCTCTTTTCCCTGTTCTGAGCGGGATGGTCAGCGAGAGGGAAGCCGCCTGCCGACGGTCAGTACTTGTCCAGAATGGCCTGGTAGGTACCGTCGGCCTTGATGCGCCGGAGCCCCTCGTCGAGCAGTTCCAGATAGTGCGGGGCTTCGGGGCGACGCTTGGAGAAGGCGACGAAAATCCTGCTCGGCTCACTCGGAAAGGCTGCCTGGATCTCGTCTTCCAGGTGCATTTCCCGCAGGTAAAGCCCTGCGGTTTTCTCGAACATGATGACCGCCTGCACTCGGCCGAGCATGAGCATGTCGATGATCTGATCGTGCCTGTTGGCCCATACCCTGACGATCCCCTCGTGGTCGTGAAACAGGTTTCCGTACTCGTAGCCGCGGATCACGCCGATCCTTTCCCCGCCCTGCAGGGACCGGGGGTCCTGGGCTCGGAGGGGACTGCTCTTGTGGTGGTAGTAGTGCGCATGGGCCAGGAAAAGCATCTCCCTGCCCCACAGGAAGTCGTCTTCCCTTGACGTTTCCCTTGCGACGTTGAGTCCCCCTACGTATTTCCCGCTTTTGACCTCATGCAGGACACGGGCATAGGGCAGGACTTCGAGAACAACCTCGACCCCGACGGACTTGAAGGCCGCGGTCACGATTTCTACGGACATCCCCGTCCCATCGGGATTGGCGTAAGGCTCCCAGGCGTCCTCCACGGCCAGCGTGAGAGCGCAGGCCCCGAGCGAGGGCAGGGACAGGGCAAGGAACATGGCGAAGCAGATTATTTTCTTCATGGGTGCGCAGGGATTGATCCTCAGTATGGATGATTACCCGTAAATGTCCTTTTCTCGCGCGTCCAGGTTGAAATGCGCCGTCTACATGTACCAGCGCCAGCTCTGGCCGGCCCGGAACAGCTCCTTCAGGGTGAGGGGGGTGTTCCGGGCTATTTTTTTGGCCAGGTAGACGAAGAGGTAGGCCGTCTGCAGGGCGTCGCCCAGGGCGTCGTGGGCCGTGAAGCGGGGCAGGTCGAACTCCTCGGCCAGGTCCGTCAGGACGTAGGAGATGTTCAGGCTGAAGCGCTCGTAGTGGGAAGGGCTGCGCTTTTCGCGCCAGAGCATGGCCATGCGCATGGTGTCCAGGCAGGGGTTGGCCAGGGGCAGGCCGTGGCGCTTGCGGCAGGCGCGGTTCAGGAAGGACATGTCCAGGCCGATGTGGTGCCCGACGATGAGGGTGCCTTTGCAGAACTCGATCAGTCCTGGCAGGACCTCCTCCAGCGGCGGGGCCTCGGCGATGGCCTCGGGCGTGATGCGGTGGATGAGGGTGCTGACCTTGGGCAGGGGGATGTTCGGGCGCACCAGGGAGGAGAAGCTCTCGCCCGGCGCGATGGCCAGGCCCCGGACGCGCACGGCCCCGACGGACACGATCTCCTCCTTGCGGGCCGAGAGGCCCGTCAGTTCCGTGTCCAGGACCGTGTAGACGTAGTCGGTCAGGGGGCGGTTCTGGTCCAGCTCCCGGCAGAGGCGGTTGTTCTCGTCCAGGGCGGGCAGGTTCGAGGCTTGCGGGGTCAGGCCCAGCAGGCGGCGCAGGCTGCCGATGGCGAAAGGGGCCATGTCCGTCACCCCATGTTCAGGCGGAAGGTTTCACGCAGCACGCCGTGCAGGGCGGTGATGACCCCGAAGGCCTCGCGCAGTGTGCGCTTTTCGAGGGACGAGAGGGTGCCGGGGTCGATGCGGTTGTCGGGCTTCGCCCCGGCCTCCATCTGTTCAAGCTGGTGCATGAGCCGGGCGTGGAGCAGGAACTCGAAGGCCTCCCGCGCCTCGTGGTACAGGTCGCGCGAGAGGTGGCCGGCCTGGTGCAGGAGGTCGAGCCTGGTCAGGGTGCCGGTCTCGCGGATGCCGTGGTACAGGGACATGACCCGGGCGAAGTCCATGAAGGGCAGAAGCCCCCGGGCCTTGATGTCCAGGGTGTTCTTGTGGGCCCCGTCCTTCTCGACCATGAAGTTCTTGAAGAAGGTCAGGGGCGGGCGGGCGTTCAGGCAGTCTGCCGCCAGGTAGCGCAGGAAGAGGTCCTTGCCGGCGCAGGCGCTGGTCACGTGCTGGCGCAGGTTTTCGGCCAGGTCCTTGTGCCCGCAGACGCCGCGGAAATCGAAGAAGACGGAGCTTGCCAGCACGCGCTGGGGTTCCGGCGCGGCGACCCAGGTGTCGACCCGGCCCTTCCAGGCGTCCAGGGTGCCCCGCCAGACGGGGTTGGAGGCCATCATGTCGCCGGGGCAGCGCGGGAAGCCGCAGTTGATGAGGTGCCCGACCATGCGCTCCGTGAAGGCCGAGAAGTACGTCTCCGCCGCCCGTTCCAGGAAATCCACCCCGCAGTTCTCGATGATCAGGGCGTTGTCCTGGTCCGTGGCGAATGTCTGCTCGCGCCGGCCCTCGCTGCCCATGAGCAGCAGGCAGAACTTGACCGGCGGCGGCCCCAGCTCCCGCAGCATGAGTTCGATGAGGCGCGTGATGATCTGGTCGTTCAGGATGGCGATCATGCGCGTGATGTTGCCCGCCTTGGCCCCCTGCTGGACCAGTGTGCGGATGACCGGGGTGATGCTGTCGTGCAGGGGGTAGAGGCCGGCGATGGTCGTGCGCGAGTCGATCTCCCGGAACACGGACATGGGCGAGCGGCCCTGCAGGAGCATGATGTCGTGGGAGCTGATCACGCCCTGCACCTTGTTGTGACTTTTGACCACAAGATGGTGGATGTTTCGGGACATCATGGTCAGCAGGGCATCGAAGCACACGGCCGAGGCGTCGATGCTCTCCACGGGCGTGGACATGATGGTCTCGGCCGGAGCCTGCAGATCCAGGCCCAGGGCCATGGCCTTGCGCAGATCCGTGTCGGTGACGATGCCGCAGATTTCCCCCGACGGTTCGCGGAAGAGGAGGGAGCCGGTGTTGTGGCGGATCATCTCCCTGGCCGCGGCCTGGATGCTGAGGCCAAAGGGGACGCTGACGGGTTCGCGGCTGACCAGGCCGCCCACGGGGTTGCTGAAGAGATGCAGGCTGTGGTCCTCGTGCTGGGCCGCGGGCTTGCAGCGCATCTCCTCGAAGGCCTTGGACAGGAAGGTGTCGGCGAAGGACTTGAGGTAGAAGCGCGGGATGGCGGGGTTGAGGTGCACGGCCTCGAAGAACTTGTCGCGCGGGATCTTGATGAGGAAGGTGTCCTCGACGGTCTCGGCGTCGAGGGCCGCCTTCTCGCCGTTGAACAGGGACAGGGCGCCCAGGGACGCCCCGTCGGTGCGGATGTCCACCAGGACGCCCTCGTCTTCGTGAAAGAGGCGGATGGCCCCCTTCTGGATCAGGTAGAGCCCGTCCACCTCGCTCACCCCCCGGCGCAGGAGCCGGGTCCCGGCCGGGAAGAAGTCCACCAGGCAGTGCCTGGCGATGCGGACCAGGCTCGGCCGGTCCAGTTCCGAGAAGGGCAGGGTGCCTTCCAGGAAGGTGATGATGCTGTCGTACCCCGCAGGCTGGATTCCCGCGTTCATGGCGCCGTCCTTGTCCGGGGGCCGGTCGCCCGGCCCCCGCGTCAGAGGTTAGTGGTCCACCGCCGCGCCGGCCCCGCGGGGGATGCGCACGCTTTCGACCATGTCCTGCACGGCGGCCGGCGGGGCGGCCGTGCACAGGGACACCACGATGGTCACCGCGAAGTTCAGGAGCATGCCCACGGTGCCGATGCCCTCGGGGCTGATGTTCAAGAACCACGGGGCCACGCCCATGAACTTGGTCTGTACGATGTAGACCATGGTGAAGACGATGCCCGCGACCATGCCGCAGATGGCCCCTTCCTTGGTGGCCCGCTTCCAGAAGATGCCGAGCACGATGACCGGGAAGAAGGACGAGGAGGCCAGGCCGAAGGCGAAGGCCACCACCTGGGCCACGAAGCCGGGCGGGTTGATGCCGAAGTATCCGGCCACGAGCACGGCGATGCCCATCATGATGCGGCCGATGGCCAGGCGCTTCTGTTCCGAGGCCTCGCGGTTGATGATGCGGTAGTAGAGGTCGTGGGAGATGGCCGAGGAGATGACCAGCAGGAGCCCCGCCGCCGTGGACAGGGCCGCGGCCAGGCCGCCGGCCGCCACCAGGGCGATGACCCAGTTCGGGAGCTGCGAGATCTCGGGCGTGGCCAGGACCATGATGTCGTTGTCGATGTACAGCTCGTTGGCGTTGTCCGTGGCGTCGTTCTTGAGCAGGCGCTGGCCGGCGGGCCCGGCTTCGCCGCTGAAGATCGGTTTGCCCTTGAAGGGCGCGCCGGCGCGGTAGGTGATGACGCCGTCGTTGTTCTTGTCCATCCAGGCCAAAAGGCCCGTCTTCTCCCAGTTCTTGAACCAGGACGGGGCCGTGGCGTAGGTGGTGTCGCTCAGCACGTTGGTCAGGGTGTAGCGCGCGAAGGCGCCCAGGGCCGGGGCCGTGGTGTAGAGGATGGCGATGAAGATCAGGGCGTAGAAGGCCGAGATGCGCGCCGCCCGCACCGTGGGCACGGTGTAGAAACGGATGATGACGTGGGGCAGTCCGGCCGTGCCGACCATGAGGCACATGGTGATGGCGAAGACGTCGATCATGGGCTTGGAGCCCGCCCCGAAGGCCGAAGTGTATTCGGCGAAGCCGAGGTCGACGCTGATGCGGTTCAGGGTGTCCAGCAGGTATGCGCCCGAGTCCGGGCCTTCGATGATGGTGCTGCCGAAACCGAGCTGGGGCAGGAAATGTCCGGTCAGCTTGGCGGAAATGGCGATGGCCGGGACCAGGAAGGCCGTGATGAGCACGCAGTACTGCGCGACCTGGGTCCAGGTGATGCCCTTCATGCCGCCGATGCCGGCGTAGAAGAAGACCAGGACCATGCCGATGATGACGCCCGTGTTGACGTCCACTTCGAGGAAGCGGCTGAAGACGATACCCACGCCGCGCATCTGCCCGGCCACGTAGGTCAGGGAGATGAAGATGGCGCAGACCAGGGCCACCACGCGCGCGGCCGAGGAGTAATAGCGGTCGCCGACGAAGTCCGGCACCGTGAACTTGCCGAACTTGCGCAGGTAGGGGGCCAGGAGCAGGGCCAGGAGCACGTAGCCGCCGGTCCAGCCCATGAGGTACATGCAGCCGGCGTAGCCCATGAAGGCGATCATGCCGGACATGGAGATGAAGGACGCCGCGCTCATCCAGTCCGCGGCCGTGGCCATGCCGTTGGCCAGGGGGGGGACGCCGCCGCCGGCCACGTAGAAGCCCTTGGTGTCTTTCACCCGCGCGCTCCAGGCGATGCCGATGTAGAGCGCGAAGGTCGCCCCGACGATGAGATAGGTCCAGATTTGCAGTGACATATGCGTTCCCCGTGATTGCGTAAGTTATTCGTGCACGTCGAATTTCTTGTCCAGCCGGTCCATGAGCAGGAAGTAGGCGAGGATGAGGATCACGAATACGTAGATGGACCCTTGCTGGGCGAACCAGAAGCCCAGGGGGAAGCCGCCGAGGTGGTATGCGTTCAGTTCGTTCACGAAGATGATGCCGAAGACGTACGAAACCAGGGCCCAAATGGACAGAAGCACGACCATGTAGGTCAGGTTCGCCTTCCAGTACCGTTGCATTGATTTTTCCATTTCTCCCTCCATGCTGTCCTTGTTCCTGGGTTGATGATGCCTCCTTTTGACACGCTTTTTGGGGCCTTGCATCCGGTTTCAGGTGAATGGCGGAGGATAGCGGTCATTGGTCAGGCGAAAGGCGTGGCCTGCGGCGGGGTTGAGGGCGATGCCGCTCATCGTGAGAATTGCGCCGCTCAACCGGCGGTCGGGCAGGATGCTGAACGGTCCCGCCGAGGAGGCGCCAAGCAGGCGGAACACGGGATGAACGGGCCAGGGGGGAACGCGGAGGTCGGAATTGGCCGACGAAAGACGCATAACCGGGGGCCAGCGGTCATGGCATTCGGCCCTGTCTGCTCCGCCTGGCCATCGGTCGGACTGTCGGGGCCGCGGCCCCGGGACGGTCAGTCGGAGAAGGCCGCCGCGACGCTCTGGAACTCCGCGATGTTGGCAAGAAAGATGTCCACAATGGCCGGATCGAACGCCCGGCCCCTTTCGGATCGGATGATCTCCATGACTTCATCGAGGGACATCGGCTTTTTGTAGGGCCGCTGCGAGAGCATGGCGTCAAAGCTGTCGACGATGCTCACGATTCGGGCCTCCATGGGGATTTCAAGGCCTTTGAGGCCGTCCGGGTACCCATTGCCGTCCCATTTTTCGTGATGGGACCGCGCAATGGTCTCAGCCAGCTGGATCAGCCTGAAGCGGCTGTTGGCAAGGCTCTGGGCGCCGATGACGGTGTGGCTTTTCATGATGACCCACTCTTCGGCGTCAAGCTTGCCCGGCTTGAGCAAAATGCTGTCGGGGATGCCGATTTTCCCGAGGTCGTGCATGGCGCTGGCCAGGTAGATGAGTTCGACATGATCCTCTGGCAGGCCGCATTTGCGTCCCAGCAGGGTCGAGTATTCCTGAATTCGGCGAATGTGCATCCCTGTTTCCTTGTCCCTGAGCTCGGCCGCGAGGCAAAGCCTGAGGATTGCTTCGTGCTGCACTTCGGTGATTTCATTCTGCTTTTCTTGGATTTTTTTGGTGCGCTGCGCAACCTTGATCTCCAGGAGGTGGTTTTGTTCCCGCAACGCGTCTTCCGCGGCCTTGAGCCGCAGGTGTGTCCTGATGCGCGCCCTCACTTCAGGGGAGGAGATCGGTTTCGTGATGTAGTCGACGGCCCCGATGGCGAATGCTTTGCTGAGAGTGTCCGCATCGGACGCCGAGGTGATGAACACAACGGGAATATCGCAAAAATTCTCGTCGGACTTGATGATTCGGCAAAATTCGAACCCGTCGATCTCCGGCATGAAAAGGTCGAGGATGATCATGCTCGGCTTTTCCAGTTCGATGCTGTTGAGTGCGATTGAGCTGTCCTGCGATGCTGAAATTCTGTAGTCATCGCCAAGACAGTAGGCGAGAATATCGATGTTTATGCTGACATCGTCGACTATGAGGATCGTCTTTTTTTCTGTTGCATGAAATGGGTGCAAATTTTCATGCAAACGGAGGATTTCTTTGTTTTTGGTATTTTCAGAGCATATATTTGGAAACACTTGATGATTTCTGTTGGAAAGCATTTTTGTCTCCTATTCTGAAAATTTCGTTGTCTTCTCAAGTTCATCAAAAAGGTGAATGCTTCCTCTTCTGAGTTCATTACAACTGTTGATTCCCAGTTTTCCGAGTATGTTCGACCTGTGTTTGTTTACAGTCTTGATGCTGATGTAGAGATGTTCGGCAATATCTTTGCTTTTTTTTCCGTCGATGATGTATTTGACAACTTCCTTCTCTCTGGATGTGAGATTCTGGAGAGGTGGAAGCGTTTTCCTCTGCCTGTTGACGAATAAATAATCTTTTACAATTATCTTTGCGAGTTTAGGACTGATGAACAGATCGTCCGTAAATGCATATTTTATGGCGAGAAAAAGTTCTTCGGGGTTCGCGCCTTTCAGGATGTATGCGTTGGCGCCACATTCCAGTGTTTCGTATATCAATTCGTTGTCGTCGTGTGAAGAGAGGATGATCACTTTTATATCAGGTTGCATTTTCTTGATTTTTTTCATCACGGCAGTGCCGGCCTCGTCAGGGAGGCGCAAGTCGAGTATGACGATATCCGGAGCGTTCTGTTGACAGGCCTGGATGGCTTCCTTGCCTGTCGCAACGTGCCTTTCAACGACATAGTCTCCCTGCATTTCAAGCATCGATTTGAGCCCCATGCGCAGAAGGTTGTCATCTTCGACGAGCAGAATTTTGTGCATCATCACGTATACCCCTTATTATCTGAATGATTCTGATGCGAATGGTCGCCTGTCCTGTGCCTCTTCGTATCCGTATTGAGTCTTTACGTTATTCATGGTTTTCGATTAATTGAAGTTATTGAGTATTTGTTGCATTATTTAGTAAGTATTTCTGTGTTCGTTTGTTTGCCATACTAGGTATTGATGAGTATATATTGTTGCGCGAAATGCTCATCGCTCTGTAATGATTTTTGAGTATGATGGTATTTTCTTTGCTTCGAACTTGGTTGACGTTGTCTAATCGCAAAATATCTTGAATGAATTCAACGAGTCGCGTCTCGCTCGTCGTGGACGTTTCGGCGCGGATTCTCGCCGCGTCTCGTGAAGCCTTCCTGCGTGTCGTCTGCTTCCTCCCCGTGATGACCAGGGAACATGCGTCCCCTTCTTTCTCCCCTATCGGTGCTCTGTCCCGGTTGCTCATCAACCGTCCGCGCGGCCCGGAATCCTCTGATGGGCAGTCAGACGGCCTTTCCTGCGGCCTGATCCCGTTTGCTTCCTGAATTTCCGTAGCCTTCCCTCGCCACTTCGTGCCGCGTCGTGTCCGGTAATTTTTGGCGTTCCTGCCCCGGCGTGAAGGCGGGAATTTTTTGCCGCGCGGTTCGTCCGCGCGCTCTTCCGGCAGAGAGTCGCAGTCTGGTCCGATCAAGCGTGATTGGTCGTTGCGAGGCGGTAATGTTGGGGACATCAAGCCTGGGGCGGTGCGACGTTGTGGTGGCGTTCTCGCGTCTATAACGATGGCACATGATATGCTTGTGCGTTTATATTAGTATAGATGATTATTTAAATACAGAATTTATACGTAGTAAGTATTTATAAATTTCACTTCGATATATAGATAAGTATGCATATGGAGGTGCATGTCATGGCTATGTCAGAGAGATTGTGCGTATGGGTGTGCTCCGCCGTCGTGGTGGCCATGCCGCTGGTCTGCACGGCCGGCGACGTCGGGTCGGCTGGGAGGGGAGAGGGCGGTCTGATTTCAAACCGACAAGGGAATTGTCAGGATGACGTGCGTGCGCGGGAGCGCAATCGGGGCGGATGGAACGGGGTCGGCGGCTTGTCCGCCGCCGTTGCCATGGAGGGCGGATCGGCGGCCGCCCATTTCCGGCTTGCGGAGGCATTGTCGCAGGCCGGACGTCTTGATGCCGCCCTGTCGAGCTATACCCTGGCCATCACCCTTGAGCCGGATCACGCAGGAGCCCTTCAGGGGCGATGGAAGTTGTGCTCTCGGCTTTCGTTGCATCGTCAGGCGCTGAAGGATTTGAGCCGGCTGATCGACCTCATGCCGGGCAGGGCCGAGTATCATTACGAACGCGGACGGATGCTGCTGAAACTGAACAGCGTCAGGGAGGCATACCGGGACTTTCTGCGCGCCCATGAACTGGACCGGAGATATCCGCGACCGACTCTGCTTGAGGACGATGTCCCCATGGGCAAGGGTCTGGTGGCCGAAAGGTTTCTGCGGAGCGAGGGGAAACTGAATCAGCTGCCTGTCGCTCCGGGCGGGCGGAATCGTTTCAGGGTTCCTGGAAGAGTCTGTGCTGACGCTTGATGCAGGCGTCAATGCTTTGGTTTGCCTTGAGGATGAGCGTCTCGAGACGTTGAAAGAGGTCGGCGTTTCGTGCCGGGTCGGCATTCCTGCTGCTCGAAGCTTCGAGCTCTTTGGCCAGGACATGGATATCCAGGGCGCCGATCATGGCTGAAGAACCTTTCAGGCTGTGGGCGAGCCTCCGGCACTCCTTCGCATTCACCGCGGACACGCTCAGCCTGAAGTCCTCGAGGAATTTGCGGCTGTACTCCGGAAATGCACGCAAAGTGGAGAAGAACGTCAGCTCCTGCCCCATGAAATTTCGAATCCCGGCCGGTATGTCGATGCCGTCGATATCTGGATATTCCAGGCTTTCGGCCGGGGTGTGGAAGGTATGTTTTGCGTCGGAGGCGGTGGTGCCGGTCAGGAAGTCGAGGACATCTTCCGCTCGGAGCGGTTTGTGGAAAACGCGCAACCGGGTCGCCGGAGCCGGCTCTGTCCCGTCAGGGCTGCCGGCCGTGAGAATCGCGATTCTCTCAGCCAGGGAACGGTCGAGGGCGATCATGATCTTGGCCAGCTCAATGCCGCTCAGGGCCGGCATGAACAGGTCGAGCATGATCAGGTCGTAGCGGTGCCGGCCGATCAGGCGCATGGCGTCTTCCGGCACCGCCGCGAGATCGACGGCTGCGCCGAGGTGCGTCAGGACTTCGAAAGCCACAAGACGGCTGATTTCGTCGTCGTCGACAAGGAGGATGCGTTTGCTGTCCAGCGCCATGTCTGCTTTTTCCTGATGCTTCATGAGTCCCGGGGCGGGTCTGGATTCGGCCGCGATGGTTTCGGGCTATTGGGTCTGCTTCATGAAATCAAGCAAATACAACCCGCCTTGCCGCAGTTCATTGAAATTGTGGATGCCGATCTTCTGTAGAATGTTCGACCGGTGCTTGTCGACGGTCTTGATGCTGATGGACAGAATGTCCGCGATTTCCCTGCTTTTTCTGCCGTCGAAGATGAATTTGACGACTTCCAGCTCTCTGGGCGTCAGGTTCTGCAGCGTCGGGAAGCCCTTGCGTTGGCGTGTGGCGAACAGGTAGTCCTTGACGATCGTCTTCGCCAGCTTCGGGCTGATGAAGAGGTCGTCGTTCAGGGCGTATTTGATGGCGAGGAAAAGCTCGTCGGGGTTTTCTCCCTTGAGGACATACGCGCTCGTTCCGTACTCGAGGGTCTCGAAGAGCATCTCGTCGCTGTCGCAGGCCGTGAGCACGATGATCTTCACCGACTTGTCCTTTTCCCGCAGCCTCTTGAGGACTTCGGTGCCGGGCATGTCCGGCAGGCGCAGGTCGAGAAGGACGATGTCCGCATGGTGCTGGTTGAAGGCCTGGATGCCTTCCCTGCCCGTGGCCACGTCCGACCCGACGACGTAATCCCCTTTCATGTCGATCATGGATTTCAGCCCCATGCGCAACAGATTGTCGTCTTCGATCAAGAGAACCTTGCTTTTCGACATGATAGTTCGCCCCTGAAAAATGATGTTTGTTGAGGTCGCCGACAATCCCATCCGGCCCGCCTCATATTTCCGGGCCGGCGTGACTGAGGGTTGTGGCCGTCTGTCTTCCAGCGTGTCCGAAAAGCAGCAGGGACAGCGGTTGATTTCAGATGCATGGACATCCCGGCGCCCCGCGACAGGGATTTCGTTGCACGCGCAACGGGGAATGCTGCGCGAGAGTCCACGCCATGTTCATGATGCGTAGAGTCTGCGCTTGGGTTGCAGATGCCCCCTGTCGCCTGCCGGATGTATGCAAAAACTCCGGGGATCCGCCATCAATCAGAAGTCAGCCGTGAATATGCTGACTATTGATAATGGTATTTCTTGAGGAAGTAACGGAGGGCTGAGAGCTCAGCAACTGGTATGAAGATGTATTTTTTTGAGATTTAATAATGGATAATACGTAGATAATGCAGGTATGTATATGCGTTATATTGGGAACGATCTTGTATTTGCCTGCCCGTGCCCATGTCGGATTCAGTCAGTTAACATGTTGTCAAGAATGTACATTTTACGATGCCTCAGGTCTGCCAGGCTGTTCAGGCCGAGTTTTTCGAGGATGTTCGAGCGATGCTTGTGGACCGTCTTGACGCTGATGAAAAGCGCGTCGGCTATGTCCTTGCTTTTCTTGCCGTCGATGATGAGCCTGACGATTTCTTTCTCCCGCGACGTCAGGTCGTTCAGGGGCGGCAAGGTCTTGCGCTGGCGGTTGACGAAGAGATAGGCGTCCACGATGACCTTGGCCAGTTTCGGGCTGATGAACATTTCGTTCTGCAGTGCGTAGTGGATGCCAAGAAAGAGCTCTTCGGGCCCCGCGCCCTTGAGTACGTAGCAATTGGCCCCCAGCTCCAGCGCGTCGAAGAGCAGGTCGTCCTCTTCGTGGGCCGTGAGCACGATGACGGGGACGTTCGGGGCCGCCTGCTTCATGTGGCGCAGCACGTCGATCCCTGATGTGTCGGGCAGCAGGAGGTCGAGAATCACGATGTCGGGGCGGTTGAAGTTGAAGAGGCGGACGGCCTCCTTGCCGCTTCCCGTGTCGGCTTCGACGCTGAAGTCCTTGCGGGCCTGGACCATGGACTTGAGGCCCAGGCGGAGCAGATCGTCGTCCTCAACCAGCAGAATTCGTTTTTTCATGGCAGAGTCCCCCGTCGGACGTCTGCCATGTCAGCCTCAGGAATTCAAGCCCCTATCTCTCGTGCAACGCTCCTCTCGTTGTTTTTATGATGGGTTTCAAAATGTATTCCAGCACGGTCTTTTTGCCGGTCAGCACGTCCACCTCGGCCACCATGCCCGGAATGATGGGCAGTTCCTTGCCGTCCCTGTCGGTCAGGGAGGCCGTTTTCGTGCGCACCTTGATGAGGTAGTAGCTGAGCTTCTGCTGCTCATCCGTGATGGCGTCGGCGCTGATGTGCTCGACCGTGCCGGGCATGCTCCCGTAGATCGAGAAGTCGTAGGCCGTGATCTTGACCTGTGCATCCTGCCCGGGGTGCAGGAAGGCGATGTCCTGGGGCAGGACCTTGGCCTCCACCAGCAGGGTGTCCTCCCTGGGCACGATTTCGAGCATTTCCTTGCCCGCTCCCACGGCCTCGCCGATGGTCGTGACGAAGACGCGCTTCACGGTCCCGTCAACTGGCGAGCGGACGCTGGTGCGGTCCATCTGGTCCTCCAGGGCGGGGAGCTTTTCCTTCCGTCCTTCCATTTCGGCGCGTATGGCGTTCAGTTCCTTGAGGATTTCCGAGCGCTGCTTGCTTTTTTCCTCCTCGATGCGGTGCGCTGCGCCGTCCAGGGCCGCGGCTACCTTGGGGATGGCGATGCGGGAGTCGGCGATCTGTCCCGAAAGGTCCGTCAATTGCCGCTGGGCCCGCAGGAGTTCCATATCAGAGGCGGCTCCCTTGGCGACCATGGTCTGGGTCATTTCCACCTCTTTTTTCAGCAGGGCGTGCTGGCGCTGCAGGAAATCGAGCTTGTTCCGGAGCTCCTTGAGCTCCTGGGAGCGCTGCTCCCTGGTCGTTTCCAGCACCGTCAGGGCCGAACGCCGGTTGTCGTTGCGCGAACGCAGAAGCTCGCGATGGCTGTCCAGCACATGGGGCTTCTCGTCATTGACCTCGGCGGGAAACTCGATGTCGTCCTTGCCGGCGAGCTCCGCCTCCAGCCGGGCGATGGACAGGACCTGGTCGAGATAGGTCGACTGCTGCTCCCGGAATCGCGAAGCCATCTGCGTCTGATCGAGGAGCACGAGGAGTTGTCCCTTGGCCACGCTCTGGCCTTCGCGCACGAGGATCTCCTTGACGATGCCGCCCTCGAAGTTCTGGATCCGCTTGATCTCGGTGGACGGGATGATCTTTCCCTCGCCCCGGACGGACTCGTCCAGCGGGGCGTTGTCCGCCCAGACCAGGACGACGGCGAAAAGGACGGCGATCGCGATGAGCATGAGATTGGCGGAGATGCGGCTGCTGCTGGTGATGTCGTTCAGCTCCGTGGAAAAATTCCTGTACGGGGCCTCGGGACGTGCGCAGGACGTGCTGATGGATGGGGCCCCAGGATTGGCGTCTCCGCAGGACTGGCCGCCGGAAGTCTGTTCCTGCTGCATGGGCCTGCCGGTCGCTTCCGGCCGTGTTTCAGCGGAGGTGGTGTTCATGTTCATTGTCTGGCCTCCATGTTCTCGCGCGAAGTCTGGTTGATGGGGATGCCTCCAGTCTGGAGCTGGCGCAGGATCGCGTCCTTGGGCCCGTCGGCCACCACCTGCCCGTCGTCCATGACGACGATGCGGTCCACCAGGTCGAGCAGGGACGGCCTATGGGTGATGAGCAGGAGGGTCCGGCCGTTCAGGAAAGCTTTGAGCCGTTGCACCAGGAGCGCCTCGGACTGGGAGTCCATGGAGCTCGTGGGCTCGTCCATGACCAGGATGTTCGGGTCGCGGACCAGGGCGCGGGCGATGGAAATGCACTGGCGCTGCCCTCCGGACAGGGTGGCGCCGCGCTCGCCGACGTGCAGGCCGTAGCCCATGGGGTGGGTGCGCATGAAGTCGTGGGTGCCGGAGAGTTGCGCCGCGCGCAGGATATCCTGGTCCGAGGCCTGGGGGTGGGCCATGCCGATGTTCTGCCGTACCGTGCCCTGGAAGAGGGACACGTCCTGGGGCATGTAGCCCGTCCAGCGCCGCAGGTCCGCAGGGTCGATCTGGCGCAGGTCCGCGCCGTCCACGAGTACGGAGCCCTGGTCCGGAGCGTAGAGGCTCAGGGCCAGCTTGCCCAGGGTGGACTTGCCGGACCCCGTCCTGCCCACCACGCCGACGCGTTCGCCCGCCGCGATCTTGATGTTCACGTCCTTGAGGGCGGGCAGTTTGGATCCGGGGTAGGAAAAGGTCACGTTCCTGAATTCCAGGCTGCCTTCGATTGTCGGCCTGTGCAGGAAGGCGTCCGTGTCGTCGCGCTCCACGGGCAGGGTCATGACGCGGTCCAGTTCCTTATATGCGCTCATGGTGTGGTGCAGGCGCGTGATGAGCTGGGCGATCTGGGCGAAGGGGCCCATGACCCTGCCGCTCAGGATGGAGCAGGCCACCAGGCCGCCGGTGGTCAGGTGGCCTTCCTTGATGAGGTGGACGCCAACGATGATGATGATTACGTAGGCCGACTGCTGCACGAAGCCCGTCAGGTTCATGGCCAGGTGGGACAGGGAGCGGGAGCGTACGGCGTGCTTGGCGCTGTCCGCGGTGTCGCGCAGCCAGCGCTTGCGCATGGCCGCCTCGCAGCCGAGGCCCTTGACCGTCTCGATGTTGCCGAGGGTCTCCACCAGCACCGCGTGCTTCCCGCTTCCCATGGCCATGGCGGCCTGGACGGAGTTGCGGATGGGCACGTGGATGGCCAGGCCAATGAGGATGGTCACGGGCAGCACGGCCATGAAGACGAAGGCGATGGGGCCGCCGATGTACCAGAACATGGCGATGAAGATGGCGATGAAGGGCAGGTCCACGAAGCTGACCAGGGTGGCGGAGGTGAAGAAGTCGCGCAGCACCTCCAGTTCGCGCAGCAGGTTGGCGAAGGAGCCCACCGATGCCGGCCTGTCCTTGAGGTGCATGTTCAGCAGCTGGTCGAAGAGCCTGCCTTCCAGTTCGACGTCGATCTTCTTCCCGGTGTTGTCGATGAAATGCGCGCGCAGGGTCTTGATGACGAAATCGAAGACGAAGACGATGGCCACCCCGATGGCGAGGACCCAGAGGGTTTCCAGGGCGCTGTTGGGGACGACCCGGTCGTAGACGTTCATGACGAAGAGCGGCGAGGCCAGGGCGATCAGGTTCAGGATGGTCGCGGCAACGGCGACCTGGGCGTATGCCCGCCAGTTCCTCAGGAGCGCGCCGCGGAGCCAGTGCCCCTTTTCCTTGATGGGTGCGTCCTCGCGCGCCGCATCCTTCCTGGCGGGCATGAGATACAGGACGTGTCCGTCGTAGAGGTCTTCCAGTTCCTGCCATGGCACGGCCCTTTCCCCTCCGTCGAGGACCGGGTGGGCGATGGTCGCCGTCTCCGCATGCATGTCGACGAGCACGCAGGTCTGGTCATCCTTGAGGAAGAGCACCGCCGGCAGGGCGAAGCGCGCGATCTTGTCGAGCGGGCTGCGCACGATCCGGGCCGAGAGACCGGCGTTGCGCGCGGCGGCCTGGGCCATGCGCGGGGTCAGCGCCCCCTGATCGTCGAGGGGCAGGCCGGCGAGGAGCGACGCCGGGGAGAGGTTGCGTCCGTGGTGGCGGGCGACGAAGAGAATGCTCTGCGTGAGGGCGTCGGGAGCCGCCGCAGCTGGATCATGCCCGTCGTCCGGGACGCGGCTGCCGTCTCGAAAGGCTGTTTCCGTCAAGTGCAACATGAGTTCCCCCTGTGTTTGTTCGTGATGGTGCCGTGGCCTTGGCGCTCGCTCGGCCGTCATGCCCCGGGACGCGACCGGGCCGTCTCCCGTGCATGACTACCTGCTACCGGAGAGTAGGTATGAGAATAATTCATAGTAAAATGTATTTTGGCAGTGTATTTATACTTAATTATGTACGTAATTTTTTTCGACATCGGCCGAACATTGTATATATATTGAGACATAATCTTACGAAGCCTTTGCCCAGGACGCGGGGATGGACGTATACAGCAGGGCACAGGGCGGAATCGGCTGCCTTCGGTTTTCGTCCTGCGGAGGGCGTTTCAGGAGAACGTTGAAGTGGAAAAGCAAGGAAATATGCGTGTGCTGCTGGTCGATGATTCCGAGTTCAATCTCGACGTCATCGGTAGTGTCCTGTCCGCGGCCGGGGTGGAGGTGGTGACGGCGGGAAGCGGATTCGAGGCCCTGGACATCCTGGCCGCCGGCCAGACCGTCGATGCCGTTCTTCTGGACGTGCAGATGCCCCGTATGGACGGGCGTGAAACGGCCATGAGAATTCGTGGCGACGGGCGCTGGCCCGACCTTCCGATCCTGGCGGTGACGGCCTCCACCGTAGACGGCGAGCGGGAGAGGTGCCTTGAGGCGGGAATGAACGACTTTCTGACAAAGCCAGTGGATTTCGAGGCATTGCTCGGGTCGCTGGCCCGGTGGACCCGGAAAAAGATCGACAAGGTCGCAGGCTGACAGCGGGAGGTACGCCGGTCCGCGGTTGTGGGTGACACTTCCGTGGATGGCGCTTCCGGCCCGCATTCGGTGAAGGATCCAAATTTTCCTGTATGTTCTCCGTTGCCGCTGCGCTGTCCGGACCAATGTATTGCAAAAGAGGTCCAGGATGGTGTAGGGGTAGTGTCGTGCCGTACATATATGCCGGGAAATCATGCCCGCGCGTCGTGTGTTCCTTGATATCAATCAGTTTTTTGGCCGTTTGGCGTCTTACGCTTCCATCCCGGATTCAGGCCGAAAGAGCACTTGCGGATGGGGTTTGTGAACCGGGCAGGGGCGGCCTCCTGCTTCGCTGGACGTCAGGCTTTTCCAGGCCGGCCGCCGGCATCCTCCCTGAGGCTGTCGGTCTGAATACGGATTTCCTCGCATATCATCGCCGGCCGCGGTGAATGCTCATGCGCATTGACCATGCGCTCCTCAGGCTGCAGTGGGAGCGGACCGGTTGCAGCCTTCCTTCCCGAAACCGCGCAGCCCTTCGAAAGATTCCTGGAGGATGCCATGGCCGAACAGTTCGTGACCCTTGATGTCGACGAGGCTTTGCAGAGGTTCAGCGGGAACAGGCAGATTTTCAGCCGGCTGCTGCTGCGCTTTCTCGAACTCAACGCCGATGTCGCGGGCCGGGCCGAGGATGTCGTCGGGCGCGGCCAACGCGACGAAATCGCGATTTTCTTCCATTCCATCAAGGGCGGAGCGGCCAACCTCTCCGCCAAGAGGCTCGCCGCCAAGTCGGGGGTCCTCGAGAATCTCGCCAACAAGGGCGAAATAGACGCCGTGAGGGCGGAACTGTCGGGATTCACCGATCTCTTCGCGCAGTTGAGAGCCGCGGCCGCCGATTTCGGCAAGCCCTGAATGCCATCGCGCAGCCGGAACGTGACAGGGCGGGGGAAGGCATGACTGCGTACAGATTCATGCCTGCGCACTTCCTGGTGCTGGTCGCGCTCACCGTATGCTGGGCGCTTCCGTCCGCGGCGGCAGGCGTGGGGACGTGCGTCCTCGAACGTTCCGTGGAGGAGTACGACCTTCGGCCGTTTCTGCAGTTTCTGGAGGACCCGGGCGGAGCCCTGACCATCGACGACGTCGCGTCCCCGGTCCTGGCCGACCGTTTCGGGCCGCCCCCCAAGGGGCATTTCAATTTCGGCTTCACCTCCTCTGCCCTATGGTTCCGTTTCACCGTCGCCGCCGCGCCGTCGAATCCGGAAAACGACGGGCCGCCGGAATTGTGGATTCTGGACCCGGGCTGGAATTTCTACGATACCTTTCAACTCTACGTGCCGCGACCGGAAGCCGAGGGCGGATGGCAGACCTATGCCGCGGGCCGGTTGCTGTCAGTCCCGGGAGGGCCGGAGAATCGCCATTTCCAGCTCCCCCCGGATCTGAGCGCGCCCGCGACGTGCTTCATCCGCGTCACGGGCATCCGTCCCATCATGGTGGCCCCGGCCATCTCCACCCTCGACCGCACCCTGCGTGTCAACGGCTTCAAGACGCTCGGGACCTCCCTCCTGCTGGGCTTCTTCGCCACAATGATGCTCGGCAACCTGGCCATCTACCTCTATACCGGCAACAGCAAGTACAAGTGGTTCGTGCTCAGCAACCTGACCTTTGCAAGTTTCGTCGCCACTACCAGCAACCAGCATCTCTTTGTGGACAAGGAAATGCCGACGATCATCATGACGGTCGGCCTGGTGGGCCAGGCCATAGTCGCCACGACGGTCAGGACGTTTTTCGAGATCCGACGGCACAACAGAAAGTTGAACACGATCCTCCTGGCCGCCGTCTGGGCGGTCCTGGGCGTCGCCGCCTCCGCGTTCGTCCTGCCCGAGGAGATGCACCCGAAGCTGTCCATATACGCGGTCATGCCCCTCACGGCTGTCGTGTTCTGGGCCTGCTTCGACTGCCTCAAGCGCGACAGGACGCCCGCCCTGATCTTCATGGTCGCCTGGCTCGGGGCGACTCTTGCCGCTTTCACCTACAACTGGGCCATCAAAGGCGGCCTTCCCTTCGCGCACCCCTCCTTCATGTGGGTGTCCTTCGTGGTCGAGGCCCTCTGCATGTCCATCCTGCTGGCCTACAACATCGAGACCATCTCGGCGCAGCGTCAGGCGGCCGAGGCCATGGCCAAGGCCCGGTCATCCTTCCTGGCCGGCATGAGCCACGAGATCCGCACGCCCATGACCGCCATCCTCGGGTTCCTGAACCTGTCCCTGCAGCTGGGCGCCGACGGGCAACTGCGGCAGTACCTGCTGCGGATAGAGGCCGCGGCGAAGCATCTGATGGATATCATCAACGACATCCTGGACCTGGCCAAGATCGAGGCCGGCAAGGTGGAGCTGGAATCCGGGCCACTGGAACCGGAAACCCTGCTGCATGAGGCCGCCGACCTCCTCGTCGCCCGTGCCTTCGAGAACGGCAACGAACTGGTGCTCGACCTCGAACCCGGACTTCCCCACCGCGTGACCGGCGACGCTCTGCGACTCAGACAGGTGCTGATCAACCTGGGCGGCAACGCGGTCAAGTTCACCCGGGGCGGCACCGTCCGGCTGGCGGTGTCCAGGGACGAGGACGCCCAGCGGCAGGATCGGGTCATGCTTCGTTTCGAGATCAGCGACACCGGCATCGGCATCGACCCGGCCGTCCTGCCGCGTCTGTTCCAGTCCTTCGAGCAGGCCGACTCGTCCACGGCCCGGGTCTACGGGGGCACGGGCCTGGGCCTGAGCATCAGCCGGCGGCTCGTGCGGCTCATGGGCGGGGACATTTCGGTGCGAAGCCGGCCCGGGAAGGGATCTACCTTCAGGTTCACGGTGCCCCTGGGGCTCGAAGCGGACGCCGTTTCCCCCGAAGGCCCTCCGGCCGGGGATCGCAAGTCGCTGAACGTGCTGGTCGTGGAGGACAACCCGGAGAGCCTGGCGTCCATGAAAACGATCCTGTCCGCCATGGGCCATTCCCACGCTGCGGCCGGTTCGGCGGCCGAAGCCTCGCGTCTGGCCGCGGCGGAGCGTTTCGACCTGATCCTGCTGGACTGGGACCTGCCGGACATGGCCGGACCCGAGGCCGTGGGCCTGCTGCGCTCCTCGGAGCGCGCCGAGGAGCCGGTCGGGCGCACGCCGATGGCGCTCATGACCAGCCCTGCGCGGCCCGACATCAAGCTGCTGCGCCTGGATCAATGGGGCGTCCAAGGCATATTGGCCAAGCCGTTCAGCAGTTCGACGGTGGAAGGGCTCTTCAGGCAGGTCCTGGACGGCGGGGAACCCGTTGCGGACGCGGACGCATGCGCCTCTGCCGAAGCTCCCTGCGATATGGAGCGTGCGCGTGGCCTGCACGTCCTGCTGGTGGAGGACAACCTGTTCAATCAGGAGCTTCTGGGCGTGATCCTGACCGAGGCCGGGGTGGAGCTGGAGGTCGTGGAAAACGGCGCCGAAGCCGTGCGTCGGGTGACGGAAGGGGGGCAAGCCCCGGACGTGGTGCTCATGGACGTGAACATGCCGGTCATGGGCGGGTTCGAGGCGACGCGGGCCATCCGGGGGGATGGGCGTTTCGGCGGCCTGCCCGTCGTCGCCATGACCGCCGACATCACGGCCGAGGACAGGGCGCGGTGTCTTGAGGCGGGCATGAACGATCATCTGACCAAACCCGTGGACACCGGGGAGCTTTTCAGGGTTCTGGGCAAGTGGGGGCGTCAGGCTCCGGGGGAGGCGCTCCATGCGTAGCGGACTGATCCATGCTCCGCGCCGGACGCTTTACGTCCTGCTGACGGGCCTGCTGTTTCTCCATTTGTGGAATTCCCCTGCTTTTGCCGCGGGCGTGTGTGTGCTGGACGGGGAGAGCGACGAGTACGACCTGCGGCCGTACATGGAATATCTGGAGGATGCGGACAGGACGCTGAGCGTGGATCAGGCGGCCGCGTCGGAAACGGCTCCGCGATTCGCTCCGCCGCCCGGCGGCCGCTTCAACTTCGGGTTTAGGCAGTCGGCCCTGTGGTTCCGGTTCACCGTCCGGGAGCAGCCGACGCCTGCGGACGCAAGCGGACTGCCCCGGTACTGGATTTTCGATCCGGGCTGGAACATGTACGGCACCTTCGAGCTGTTCGTGCCCGACCCGGGCGCTCCCGGCGGCTGGCGAACGTTCCGTTCCGGCCACCTGCTCTCGACCTCCGGCGATCAGGAGCGGAGGCAGTTCCGTCTGCCCGCGGGCCTGACGGCCCCGACCACCTGCTACATCCGGGTCACGAGCATCCGGCCGTTAGTCCTGGGCCCGCACATCACCACCGTCGACCGGGCCATATGGGTCAACGGCGTCAAGGTGGCGGGCACGGGCCTGCTGCTGGGCTTCTTCTGCACCATGGTGATCATCCATCTGGCCATCTATCTGTACACCGGCAACGGCAAGTTCAAGTGGCTGGTCCTGGGGAACATTTCTTTCGTCGCGTTCGTGGCCCTGACCAGTTATCAGCACCTTTTCGTAATCAGGGACATCCCCGCGGCAATCATGATAGCCGGTCTGGGGGCGCAGGGTTTTCTGGCCTGCGTGATCAGGGAATTCCTGGAACTCAGGGAACACAACAGGCGGACCGATGCAGTCATGCTGTTTTTCATCGGCCTGATCTTTGTCGTCGCCGTTTGCGCCTTCATCCTGCCGCCCGAACTGCAGGGAAGATTCTCCATTTACGTGGCAGTTCCCGTGTCGCTGATGGGGGCGTGGGCCTGCATCGTCAGCCTCAAGCGCGACAGGGTGGTCTCGAGCATCTTTCTGTTCGCCTGGGCAGGAGTCACAGTAGTCGTCGCGGTCTACAACCGGGCCGTCCAAGGCGCCTTGTCCTTCGCGCACCCTTCGATCATCTGGGCCGGATTCGTGTGCGAAGGCATCGCCATGTCAGTCCTGCTGGCCTACACGGTCCAGGCAATGGCCGTGCAGCGTCAGGCCGCCGAGGCCATGGCCCGGGCCAAGAGCACGTTCCTGGCCAGCATGAGTCACGAGATCCGCACGCCCATGACCGCCATCCTGGGCTTTCTGAACCTCTCCCTCCAACTGGAGCCCGAAGGCCGGCTGCGGCAGTACCTGCTCAAGATCCGCGCCTCCTCCGACCATCTTCTGGGCATCATCAACGACATCCTGGACCTGTCCAAGATCGAGGCCGACAAGGTGGAACTGGACGCCAGGCCCTTCGATCTGGACGCGTTGTTGGGCGAGGTGGGGGATATCCTGGCCCCCAGGGCCTTCGCGAACGGCAACGAGCTGGCCGTCACGGTGCTGCCCGGTCTTCCGTCCCGCCTGGTCGGCGACCCGCTGCGGCTCAAGCAGGTTCTGGTCAACCTGGGCGGCAACGCCATCAAGTTCACCAAGGACGGCACTGTCCGCCTGGCCGTGCTCGATGCCGAAGACACGCCGCCCGGGGGGAGGATTGCGCTGCGGTTCCAGGTCATCGATACGGGCATCGGCATCGACGAGGCCGTGCTGCCGCGCCTGTTCGGGTCCTTCGTCCAGGCCGACGCGTCCACCGCCCGCAACTTCGGCGGCACGGGCCTTGGCCTGAACATCAGCCGCAGGCTGGTGCGCCTCATGGGCGGGGACATCACGGTGCGAAGCCGGCTGGGCGAGGGCTCGACCTTCGAGTTCACGGCCATGTTCGATCCGGACCCTGATGGTCCGGCCGCGGGGCGCGCCATGGCCTTGGGCAGCGGCCCCGTGCTGGTGGCGGAAGCCAGGCCCGCCGGCCGGGAGGCGGCGGAACATGCCGCGGCGCGACTTGGCCTGGGATGCGTCTGCGTCGGGTCGGCGGCCCGGGCCGCTGAACTGGCGTCGAAAGAGGAGTTCGTCCTGATCCTGCTGGACTGGGACCTGCCGGACATGAGCGGGCCCGAGGCGGCGGAACTCCTGCGCGCGTCCGAACCCGCGGTTCGGACGCCGGTTGTGCTCATGGCCAGCCTGGCCCGACCGGAAGTGGAGCGGTTCCGGCCCGAGGAGCACGGGGTCCGTGGCGTTCTGGCCAAACCCTTCACCGCGGCGTCGCTGGAGGACATGCTGAGGCGGGCCGGGGGCCTTGGCGGATCGCCGGAGCGGGACGCGGGCGGAATGACCGCCGAGGAGCGGCGAAACCGCGAACTGTCGCGCGGCCTGCGCGTCCTGCTGGCCGAGGACAATCAGACAAACCAGGAACTCATCTGCCTGATCCTGTCCCAGGCCGGGGTGCTGGTGGAGGTCGCGGGCAACGGGACCCAGGCCGTGGACCGGGTTCTCGACGCGTCGCTTCCTCCCCTTGACGCCGTGCTCATGGACATTCACATGCCCGAGATGGACGGGTACGAGGCCACGCGGGCCATCAGGGCCCACCCGCGCTTCGCCCGCCTGCCTGTCATTGCCCTGACGACCAACGTCATGCCCGGAGACAGGGAGCGATGCCTGGATGCGGGCATGGACGCGCACCTGGCCAAGCCCGTGGATGCCGCCGAGCTGTTCAGGACTCTGGCCGCCATGGCGACCCGCCCCTCCTGACGCGTCCGTTGCCGCGCCTGCGGCTGCTGCATCCATAAATTCTTCGCATGTCCCGTTCGGGACGTTTTCCATTGCCGGCCGTCCTTACGGCTCACTATCCGTGATCGGCGTCCGTGACTTCGTTCCTTTCCCTCTGCCGTTTCCCTCTTTCCCTTTTCCCCTCCCCGGGCGGTGCCTGTCATAGACGTGGCCGCGTTCCTCACGGGCGTCGTTTGTTCGCATAAGTGAGTATGCTTTTTTATTTTGCATGAGTTTATTGCTGTAGAACCTGCATTGAAAATTAGGTGAGCATTCGCATTATCCTCTACTTCGAAAGCATCTATCTGTTTCGGAATGTTTAAATTGGTACAACTCGAATATGGGGGCAGACCATGTTGAAGAATAAGGTGCTCGTTCGTCAGGCGGATGGTTCGATTCGTGAAGTTCAGGTTTCCGATGGCGGCACGGTGTCGCTGCGCGGCAACGAACAGCTGCTCATCGCGGCCGCGCCGGAGCAGGCCCGAGTACGGTCCGGAGGAGAGGGCAAGGTGGCGATCCGGCTGGAAGGGGTCGGCGAGTTCACGGTGGAATCCGAAGGCTTGCCGCCCGAGGCCCTGGCCATGGGCCCGGACCAGTCCCCGGTCTTCAGGGGGCAGCCCGTCATCGTGTTCGAGCGGGCCGGCGCCGGCGGCGAGGATGAGGCCGTGACGCACGAACCCCTGGGGGTTCACGAGGCCAGCGTGGCCGACACGGCGTTTCTTGACCAGCAGACGGGCGAGGATTTCGGCATGGGCCAGCTTCTGGGCATGGCCGCCTTCAGCGCCGAGGCCGGAGCAGGGTTGGGAAAGGGCAAGCTTTCAACCGGGAAGGACGAGGAAGACGGCCTGCCGCTTGACGGCCTGTCCGGCGATTCCGGTCAGGATCACCTGAACCTGCCCCCTGTCATCGACATCAACATCGCCCTTCTGGTGGATGACGGCGCCACAGGGAACCTTCAGGACCACCTGCGGGCCACGGACCGCGAGAGCGGCTCCCAGGATCTGCGATTCAGGATCAGCCAGGGGCCGGCCTACGGCGTGCTGATGATCGACGGCAAGGAGGTGGACGCTACCAAGGTGACCTTCACCCAGGCCGATCTCGACTCGGGCCGGGTCACCTTCCGCTTCGATCCCCACGCCCAGAACAAGGTCCTGGTCATCGAGGACGACACCTTCGTCTTCAGGGTCACGGACGGCGTGAACACCACCGGCCCGGCCACGTTCCACATCCAGAACACCACGGTCCAGGTCTGGGGCACCGACGGCGACGACGACCTGACGAAGGTGGCCAACTTCGACCGCGACGGATCGAAGTTCCACGTCTACGGCTTCGACGGCAACGACACCCTGCGCGGCGGGTCCGGCGCGGACACCCTGGACGGCGGCGGGCATGCGTCCACGGATGTTTCTTTTCCCGGGCAGGGGTGGTCGCTTGGGGTAACGGTCCCCGGCGCGACACCGGGCGGCGACACCGTTGACTACAGCGCGAGCAACTCGGCCGTGGACGTGGACCTGACCAGGACCGGCGCCCAGTCCGGCGGCCACGCCGAGGGCGACGTGCTCCGGGGCATCGAGAACGTCACGGGCTCCAGGTTCGGCGACACCCTGCGCGGCGACGCGGGCAACAACGCGCTGGCCGGCCTGGCCGGGGCGGACCTTCTCGACGGCGGCGCGGGCACCGACACGGCGGACTATCGCCGCAGCAACGCGGCCGTGAACGTCGATCTGACGAGAACCGGCGGCCAGTCCGGCGGCCACGCCGAGGGCGACACGCTTGCAGGCATCGAGAACGTCATCGGCTCGGCCTTCGCCGACAGCATCGTCGGCAACGACGGCCACAACTTTCTCGACGGTGGCGCGGGCAACGACACCCTGCTGGGCGGGGCAGGCAACGACACCCTGCGCGGCGGGGCCGGGGCAGACTATCTGGATGGCGGGGCCCCTGTACCATCAGCGTGGGGCTACGGCGATCGAGACATGGTCGACTACAGCGCCAGCGACGGCGCCGTGGACGTTGACCTGACCAGGACCGGAGCCCAGTCCGGCGGCCACGCCGAGGGCGACACCCTGGTCGGCATCGGGGACGTCCTGGGCTCGCGCTTCAACGACGTCATCAAGGGCGACGGCAACTCCAACCGCCTGTGGGGCGGCGACGGCGACGACACCATGTATGGCGGCGGCCGCTACGACACCATCATGGGGGGCTCCGGCAACGACTGGATAGACGGCGGCGCCCACGAGGATTCCATCTTTGGCGGCGCAGGCAACGACACCATCTATGGCGGAAACGGCATCGACACCATATTCGGCGGCGACGGCGACGACTATCTGGTCGGCTACAACCCCGACGGCAGCGCCGACAAGAATCAGGACCTCCTCATCGGCGGCTGGGGCAACGATACCCTGGACGCCAGCCATGAATGCGGCAGGGGCTGGTCCACGCTCGTCGGCGGGTCCGGGGCCGACATGCTCATCGGCAACGGCACAACCACCAACGCCAGCTACGAGCTGACCGGGCGCGGCGAATTCGATATCAACTACGGGCCGGGAGTCTATCTGGACCTGCGCCGCCAGGGCAAGGACGCTGACGGCAACTGGATCGCCCAGATCGATCCCGAGGGCCGCGAGACCGACGCCGTGGGCGACACCCTGATCGGCATCGTCAACGCCGTGGGCACGTACAGCGACGATACGCTCATCGGCAACCACCAGAACAACGAGATGTACGGCGTCGGCGGCCATGACCTCATGATCGGGGGCGAAGGCAACGACTCCCTGTGGGGCGTGGACGGCAACGACACCATGGAGGGCGGCGCAGGGGCGGACTTCATGTGGGGTGGCAAGGACTACGACGTGGTCAGCTACGAGAACGCGACCCAGGGCGTGAAGATCGACCTGAGCGGAATGACCGCGACCAACGGTGCGCGGCAGTCGGGCGCGGGCGAGGAGAACGGCGACGATATCTGGTACACCGAGGGCGTCATCGGCTCCAATTACAACGACACCCTGATCGGGGCCGAGGACAGGTTCGGCGGTTGGTACGAAGCTGAAAAATACGGCTCCATGCACAACTTGCTGGAGGGCCGTGGGGGCAATGACTTCATCGACGGCCGGGCGGGCAACGACACCCTGGACGGCGGCACGGGCAACGACACGCTCATCGGCGGCTTGGGCAACGACCTGCTCCTGGGCGGGAAGGGCGACGACCTGATCCACGCCGGCGCGGGCGACACGGTGGACGGCGGCGCCGGGTTTGACACGCTGCTGAGCGAGGACGAGCACCTCGACGTGGCCTCCTCCACGTCCATCAAGAACATCGAGCGCATCGACCTGACGGGCGCGGGCAAGTCTCTGGCCGTGGACGGGGACGCCATCGTCAAGAACGGCGTGGCCGACCCTGCGGGCAGCGGGCTCATGGCCCTCATTGTCACGGGCGACGAAGGCGACACGGTCCATTTCGCCGGCGACTCCTGGGCCTGGACCCTGCTCGACGGGGTCCGCGACCTCGGCGACGGCAAGACCTACCGGCTGTACGAGGCCGTGAAGGACGGCGAGACCGTGCGCATGTACGTCGAGACGCAAGTGGGCGCGGACTCCGACCTGAACGACGCGCCGATTATCGCCGGCAACACTGTGCTGCTCGTGGACGACGACGCCACCGAGTCCCTGACCGGCCATCTGCAGACCACGGACGACACGGCCAGTCCTGCGGACCTGAAGTACTTCGTGACGCACGCCCCGGCCTACGGGGAGTTGTACCTGAACGGCGAAGCACTCACTGACTTCTCCGATTTCGTCTTTACCCAGGAGGATCTCGACAACGGCCGGGTGACCTTCCGCTTTGTTCCTCACGCTCAGGACACGACGCTGGTGCTCGAGGACGACTCCTTTGTCTTCACGGTCACGGACGGGGTCAACACCACCGGCCCGGCGACCTTCCGCATCCACAACACGACGGTTCAGGTCTGGGGCACGGGCAACGACGACGACCTCACGGGCGTTGCCAACTTCGACCGGGCGGACACGAAGTTCCACGTCTACGGCTTCGACGGCAACGATATCCTGCGCGGCGGGTCCGGCGCGGACACCCTGGACGGTGGCGGGCATACGTCCACGGATTTTTCTATTCCGGGGCAGGGGTGGTCGCTTGGGATAACGGTCCCCGGCGCGACGCCCGGCGGGGACACCGTTGACTACAGCGCGAGCACTGCGGCCGTGGACGTGGACCTGACCCGCGAGACGCAGCTCGGCGGTCATGCCGAGGGCGACGTGCTCCGGGGCATCGAGAACGTCACGGGCTCCCGCTACGGCGACACCCTGAAGGGCGACGCGGGCAACAACGTGCTGGCCGGCCTGGCCGGGGCGGACCTTCTCGACGGCGGCGCGGGCACCGACACCGCGGACTACCGCCGCAGCAACGCGGCCGTGGACGTGGACCTGACCAGAACCGGCGGCCAGTCCAGCGGCCACGCCGAGGGCGACACGCTTGCAGGCATCGAGAACGTCATCGGCTCGGCCTTCGCCGACAGCATCGTCGGCAACGCCGGCCACAATTTTCTCGACGGCGGGGCGGGCAACGAC